>Ga0154462_121_pt1 | contig 82078 bp, 79 predicted proteins | sample RifGroC2_FD_105655 | JGI IMG/M metagenome (GOLD analysis project Ga0154462, IMG submission 105655) | Spirochaetes bacterium GWC2_52_13
ATTAATCTAACCGTAAAAGGAGAAATCCTCATAATCAAAACCTAACCCAAGCCGTTGCCCGACACCTCATGTCCTCCGGTACCGGTACTGCAGCTCAAGCAGCCGCTTCACCGCATGGTCCAAGCCCCGCTTCAATTCGATCATATCATACTTTTCCCTTTGCGCCGCTATGATGCCTTTCTGCTGGTCGCTCAACCGCGGGTCCCGCATCAGCCGGGAGTACGGGGTTTGCGGCGGGTCGTAGACCTTCCTCGTCTTCCCATCGATCCGTTGCTTGGAAACCAGGCGCACGCAAGGGAAAAAGTAGTTGCGCAGGGGACACAGGTGCCGGTAGACCTCCTCCAGCGCCTCGTGGGCCTCCCGCCCCTCGTACCGCCCATAGCCGACAACCTTGCGCACCGCGTGGAAGTTCTGCTGTTCGACGAAGCAGTTGTCGTTCTTCCGGTACGCCCGGCCCCGCGTGAACATGATCCCGTGGCCCTCCGTCCAGGCGGACACCAGGTGGTTGATGAACTCGCTGCCGTTGTCGCTGTCCAGTCCGAGCACCGGATAGGGGACCGTCCGCCTCATCCGCTCCAGCTGCTCGGCGACCCACCTGGAGGCGTTGTTCATCACCGAGGCCAGCTCGATCCATCCCACCCCCACATCCGTGATCGTCAGCGTGTGGCAGCATTCCCTGGCCTCGAACCCGCCGTCATGGCTCACCGTGTCCATCTCGAAAAACCCGGGAGCCCGCTCGTCCCAATCGAAGTAGACCCGGATGGGGATCTGGTTGCGCAGCATGCTGCCCGCCCTGGTTGTGCAACTCCCGCTCATCTGCCGGTGCTGCTTGCGCTCCGCCGCCACGGCCCGGTCTATCGTGGCGGCGCTGATATCCAGCAGCGGTTGCCGGTGCGCCGCATCGAGGCGCAGCCATTTGCTGCGGTACAGGTCGTCGATGTTCACCCGGATGAACTCCTTCAACAGCTTGGAGCACATGCGGTCGAAATGCCGCCATATCTTCAGGACCGAGCCGCACACCTCCGCGCCGTACACCCGCTTGCGGCCCGACTTCTGGCGTCGCCCGCCCCGGTAGGTGGCCTTCATGCGGACCCCCACCACTTGTCCGGGTGCCTTGGACCAGCTCACCTTCCCCTCGTTCGCAAGGATGTGGATGGCGTACTTGCGGTTGTAACCCGTGCTCTGGACAAACTCGTCAAGGATGAGGCCCTTCTGCCTCTTGCCCGCCTGCCGATACCGCTTCGCGGTCTCCCGTACCAAGGATTTCCTCTCCTCCATCGTCAACCCCATAGCCAGTTCCTCCACACTCTCAGCATGAAGGATTCGAATCCCTTTGGGTTAGGTTTTTTGATTCTGAGGAAACTTCCCTAAAGTTAGATTTTCTAATGAGGCATTACGGTAGACGCATCACGAGTGTGACCTGACTTGCAATTGGGAAATTTCCAATTCCGGAAATTGCCGTTTCAATCTTCCGATAATTTGTTTTTTCCGCATCATCACCATCGATGCCCAAGTAGGGTGGTCGGCCTCGATGACGAGTACTTTTCCCCGTACATCGAATATCTTGGTGTGCGCGGCAATGTCCGGACCAACAATTTCCATCCATTCGTGATAGATTACGGCCAATGGATTCGAATCATCGATATGAAGTCGGGAGAGCAACATGTCAAGCAATTCTTGTGTGGTTTTTTCTTTCATGCCGTGTAAAAATTCCCCTGTTCCACCCGATACGTCAAGCCGGTTTCGTCGGTTATCTGGGAGAAATACCTCTCCTCCGGTAGGAATGTGAAGAAAGCTTGGCTATAACCGCCCAATTGCTCAAGAAAAAGACCACGTTTGATAACATCGAGCTCGAGCAATACATCGTCGATAAGCAGGATCGGGTCCTTTCCTGTCTTCTGTCGGAAGGCTTGCACCTGTGCGATTCTGAAAATCAGCGAGGCCAGACGCATTTGTCCAGTGGAACCGCTCAATGCAAAGTTATGTGAATTGTTCATGACGATGAATTGATCACGATGGATACCACTTGCCGTGGTCTGCATGCGGATATCGCGATCCAAAGTCTTCGCAAGCTTTTCAACGGCATCATCGGTATTCTTGCAATCTCCCCAGGATGGACGATAGGCAATATGCATATCGTCTTCGGTTTGTGAAACGGAGGAATACAATGTACCGAAAATGGCATTGAATTCGATGGTAGCTTGCCTTCGCTGGTCCTGTATAGACATTCCCAATGCGGCGAGCTGTCTGTCATATACCGGAAGGAGTGAAGTGTACCCCTCTTTTATCGCAGCATTGCGTTGTTTCAAAACAACCCGGTATCTCCGCAAATCATCGAAAAACAACGGATCATACAGCGACATAGTCTGGTCGAAGAAACGACGCCTACTTTCAGGGGTACCGCGGACAAACTCTATGTCGTCATGCGAAAAGACAATGCAGGGAATATTGTAGATCAGATCCCTCCGATCACGGATTTCCTTCCCATCAATCCGAATCTCACGTTTACCTTCGCCAAAACGGACCAGTATCTGCTGGTTTGATCCATCGTCGGTTTCGACAATCGCCGAGAGGGAAAATTCCTTTTGACCATGATTGCACATGTCCCGGATATTCAACGCCCTGAACGAGGAACCATAACACAGCACATACAATGCTTCGAGGAAATTTGTTTTGCCTTGTCCATTGTTTCCGACCAACACAATGTGTTTCGTATCGGTCGGAACGATAGAATCGGTCAGATTCCTGAAATTATGGAATCCAAGCGAACGGAATTTCATCAGTCTATCTGCATGGGCATGATGATATGGAAAAAATCCTTTTCAGGATCCGGCTTCACTGTTACCGCCCGATTGGATTCAGTGAAACACAAGGCGAAATGATCGCCTTCCATAACACGCAGAGGGCTGACGAGGTAGGAATAGTTCATGGCAAGACGGCAACTTTCTCCCGAATACTCGCAATTGATTATTTCCTTTGCTTGCCCAAAATCACTTTCCTCGGAACTGATGGTGATTCCACCCGCCTCAATATCCAGGTATACACGTTTCGCTTTGTTCTCAACCAACAGGGATACTCGCTTCAAGGCTTCATTCATTTCAGCAACAGAAACTCGACAAGTATTCGTTTGCGAAGCGGGAATAACACGTCGATAATTGGGAAATTGTCCCTTTATAAGCGATGAATACATGACCTGGTTTCCAAACTTTGCGAAAATAATCGATTCGTTGACAGATATTGAGATTTCACCTTCTCCAGTTCCGGCCTTCTTTAGGAGGGTCAAGAATTTGGCTGGGATTATGATGGGATTGAAGGATGGTATCGCCTGTTCGAACTTTCGCTTGATAAACGAAAGCCTTCTTCCATCTGTCGCTACCATGACGAGTCCTTCCGCATCGTGCTCGAGATATACACCGTTCATGAAATATCTGGCTTCATCATCGCTGATTGCAAAAATTGTCTGGTCGATCATGGTGAACAGATCCTTTTGCCCGAGAGAAAAGTATTCATGTTCAGGAGCTTCTTCCAAATTGGGGAATTTCTCGGAGGAAATCGTCCTAAGTTCAAAATCGATGGATTTTTTTTCAGGATGAATGAGAAGTTTGTCTCCCATTTCTTCAAAAATGATGTTCTCATCGGGTAATGTGCGAAGAATTCCGAGAAATTTGTCACAGAACACCGTTGTTGAACCAGCTTCGATTGTCTCTACAGCTATTTCAGTCTTAAAACCAACTTTCTGGTCAGTTGCCTTGATGATCAAAGTGTTTGCATGTGTCTCTAGCAATACGTTTGAAACGATAGACAATGTGTTCCTTTGGGACGTGAAATCAAGGGCTAGGATGATTTCCTTGAGCAACGTATTTTTTTGGCAGGCGAACTTCATATGATCACTCCTATTAGTTTGTATATATACAGCAGTAGTAGTAATAGTATCATGTATACTGTGGAAAACGACAATAATTCTTTATACAATATCTTCATAATTTTTCACATCCTGTGGATGGAATGGGGTGTTTATCCACTTTTTATCCACAGGAATCCACAAGCTTCGAAAGTTATCCACCCGTATCAACAATTTTTCCCCAATTTTTCCCCAACTTGTTTTTCTATTTTTCGCGCTTGAAACTTTGTGCCTGGCGTATGAGGTTTTGAATCGAATTGCTTACGGCAATATCACTCTGTATCATCCCTTCGACCCGTTGGACCGAGTGCATGACAGTCGTATGGTCCCTTCCTCCAAATTCATATCCGATTTCCGTCGTGGAGAAATCGGTTATCGTACGGGCGACATACATTGCAATCTGGCGAGGAAGAACTACAGATTTAGTTCTCTTTTTACCTTTTATATCATAAGGAGATATATTGAAGTAATCTGCTATAACGCGAATAATGGAGTCGATTGACATCGACTGGTCCTTGGACATCGAGTATGTGCTTTTCAGTTGTTCCCGTGCTATGTCCAAGGTTATTTCCTTGTTGAGCAGGTTACTGTAGGCTATCAGTTTGGTGAGGCTCGCCTCCAGGTCCCTGACATTCGTGTTGACGCTCTTGCCGATGTACTCCAGGACCTCGCTCGATATATGGCAAGCCTTCCCCTCACACTTACGCCTCAGGATAGCCAGCCTCGTTTCAAAATCGGGAGGTTGAAGATCTACATTGATTCCCCTGGTAAATCGATTCTTGAGGCGGTCAGCTATGTCCTGCAGCTCGTTTATCGGTCTGTCGCACGTGAACACCAATTGTTTGTTGGCTTCAAACAAATTGTTGAAGACATGGAACATCTCTTCCTGTGTCGAGGACTTCTTCTGGAGGAAGTGGATGTCATCGATAAGCAGCACGTCCGCCTTCCGGTATTTGTTCCTGAACTGGGGTGTCTTCTCCTCTCCGATGGATTGGATGAATTCGTTGGTGAACATTTCGGCGGTGACATATACAACCTGCAATTCAGGGGTATAATCTTGGATATAGTTTCCTATGGATTGGATAAGATGGGTCTTTCCGAGACCGACACCGCCATAGATGAGGCAAGGATTGTAGCTGACTCCTGGATTCTTTGCGATCGCCATGCTAACGCTGTAGGCGAATGCACTGTTGTCACCAACGACAAAGCTTTCGAATTGATAGCTGGTGTTTATATTGGGATCCCGTGGTTTCTTTTGCGCCTTAGGCAGTGGTGACGAGACCTGGTGGGATTTTACCGACTTGTCATGTTCGGCATGCTTGTGTTGCGATCCTTCGGACTGTCCCTGGCTCCCGGTCTGTGCGGGCATCTTCTTTACGAGGATGTCGACAGTAACAGCCTCTCCGGTCAGTTCATTCAACATCGACTGTATGGCAGGTTTGTATTGTGTAGACACATAGTCGCGAATAAACAGGGACGGCACAGCCAAAACAAGCTTGTGGTCCTCCGATCCGGCGTATGAGATTCGATTCAACCAAGTTATGCATTCCTGCTCAGAGAGCGAGGATTGCATGCGTGAGACGACCTCGTCCCAGAACGGATTATAGTTCCACTTTTCTTGCGGCATGTCTGCTATCTTATATCAGCGAATCGCGATTGGCAAGCCTTACCGCGGTACTCTGGGAAACCCCTAGAAATATCATTATAAAATATTGTGATGAAAAGAAATAAATATTACTTAAAATTGGTCCGTACCCTTTACATAATTTGGTAAAAATGGTACCATTTGGTACAATTTCATTTTTATATCTTATAAGGACATAGTAATATGGTTGATAGCGTTTTCGAGGGAGTGCCTGCTGACACTGCGGTTCATCACGATGCCATGCATGGAAGGGCTGGAGCACGGTCGTATACGGCAAACAATATCCAAGTGCTCAAGGGTCTGGAGGCGGTCAGAAAACGACCGGGAATGTACATTGGGTCGACTGGTATCGATGGCCTTCACCACTTGGTGTACGAGGTTGTCGACAACAGTATCGATGAAGCGATGGCCGGTTATTGCAACACCATTTCCGTCACAATTGAAAAAGACAATATAATTCGCGTCGAGGATGATGGCCGTGGTATTCCCACCGAACCCCATCCGGTCGAAAAAATAAGCTCGTTGGAAGTCGTACTTACGCAGCTGCATGCCGGAGGGAAGTTCGACAACGACACCTACAAGGTTTCCGGTGGTTTGCACGGAGTTGGTGTCTCTGTCGTAAATGCCCTTTCGGAGTGGCTCGAAGTAACTGTCTATCGTGATCCGTCGATTTTCTACCAGAAGTACCAAAAAGGTGTTCCCGTGAAACCGGTAGAAATCATTGGGGAAAGCGATCGTACCGGAACCGTGGTCCGATTCAAGGTGGACGGTTCCATACTTGAGACCGACCAGTTCAGCTATGGAGTGTTGACCGAGCGTTTCAGGGAACTCGCATTCCTCAACAAGGGGATTGTCATTTCCATCGCAGATGAGCGTGGAGAGACTTTGCGACAACAAACCTTCCATTTCGAAGGCGGTATCAAATCCTTTATCCAGCATTTGAACACTTCTAAGAAGCTCGTTCATGAGGAACCTGTCTATTTCGATGGGCAGAAGGATGATGTGAAGGTCGAGGTTGCCCTGCAATACAACGATAGGTATGACGAAGTGTTGTTCACTTTCGTCAACAATATAAACACCCGTGAGGGTGGTACCCACTTGGCTGGTTTCAGAAGTGGTCTGACACGGATTATGAATGAGCAGCTGAAAAAGTCGAAGCTGGCGAAGAAGTTTGACGATTCCCTCACTGGTGACGACATGAAGGAGGGTATGACTGCGGTTATTTCCGTAAAGATTCCCGACCCGCAGTTCGAGGGCCAGACCAAGATGAAGTTGGGGAATCCCCGTGTCCAAGGTATTGTCGCTTCAATGGTATATGAAAAATTCAACGATTACTTCGACGAATACCCCATGGTTATCGAAGCGATACTTGAGAAGGCCATACTTGCCGCAAAGGCGCGATTCGCTGCCCGTGATGCACGGATGCGTATCAGAAAGAGCAGCGAGGGTTCCGGATTGCCTGGTAAGCTTGCGGATTGTTCGGAGAAGGATCCCGCGAAGTGTGAAATCTTCATTGTAGAGGGAGATTCAGCCGGAGGTAGCGCAAAACAGGGACGTGACCGTTCTGTGCAGGCGATCCTCCCGTTGTGGGGAAAGATGCTCAATGTCGAGAAGGCCCGGGAGGAAAAGGTCCTGGGGAACGACAAGCTGCAACCCGTAATCGCGTCACTGGGTGCCGGACTTGGAGCCCACTTTCAAGTGGAAAAGGTCAGATACCATAAGGTGATAATCATGGCCGATGCGGATGTCGACGGTTCCCATATCAGGACCCTGCTCCTCACTTTCTTCTTCAGGTATATGCGGCCGTTGATCGAGGCAGGGTATGTCTATTTTGCTATGCCTCCATTGTATAAGATCACAGTGGGCAAGAAGATATTCTATGCCTACGATGAGGATGCCCGAAAGAAGATTCTTGAGGAGAATGCAAAGGAAGGCGACGTTAGCAAGATACCCATTCAGCGCTACAAGGGTCTCGGTGAGATGAACCCCGATCAGTTGTGGGAAACTACCATGAATGCCGATACGCGCAGTTTGACTCAAGTTACCCTTGAGGACGCTGTCGAGGCTGATCAGATCTTCACCATGTTGATGGGCGAAGAAGTTGAACCTAGAAAGAATTTCATTGAGCAAAATGCAATGTATGTTTCTAATCTGGATGTATAAGGTTATTTAGGGATTATAATTATGGAAGAACAGACCGGAAGGATTCTAAGAACAAGCATTGGCGATGAGATGAAGACATCTTATCTCAACTATGCGATGTCTGTAATTGTCAGCAGGGCCCTGCCAGATGTGCGGGACGGCTTGAAGCCTGTCCACAGGCGAATACTGTATGACATGTTTGAAATGGGATTGAAATACAATACGCCCTTCAAGAAAGCAGCAAGAATTGTTGGTGACGTACTTGGTAAGTATCACCCGCATGGTGATGCTTCTGTATATGATGCGTTGGTCCGATTGGCACAGGATTTTTCGCTACGATATCCTGTAGTCCAACCACAGGGAAACTTCGGTTCCATCGATGGGGACCCAGCTGCGGCCATGAGATACACGGAAGCGAAAATGAGCCGTCTCGGAGAGGAGATGCTCAACGATATCCAGAAGGATACCGTTGATTTTGGCCCCAACTACGACGATTCGTTGGAAGAACCGTTGGTCCTTCCTGCTGCGATTCCTTTCCTGCTGGCCAATGGTAGCAGTGGTATTGCTGTTGGTATGGCGACCAACATGGCTCCGCACAATCTCACGGAGATATGCGCTGCTGTAGCTGCATATATCGACAATCCCGATATCCAGTTGCACGAAATCATGGAACACATAAAAGGGCCTGATTTCCCGACTGCCGGTATTATCTGTGGCCGAAGTGGCATAGTCAGTGCTTTTGCAACCGGTAGGGGAAAGGTGGTTGTTCGGGGGAGATACGAGATCGAGGAAGCCGACGGCGGCAAAGACCAGATCATCTTCACCGAATTGCCGTACCAGGTGAACAAGTCCGAATTGGTAAAACGTATCGCCGAATTGAAAAAGGCTGTTATTACAGGTATAAGCGAAGTCAGGGACGAATCCGACCGCGATGGCATACGCTTGGTTGTCGAACTGAAGAAAGGTGCCGTGGCAAGGGTTGTGGTCAACCTGCTTTTCCTGCATACCTCGCTGCAGTCGAATTTCAACGTAAACAATCTCGCACTTGTCAACGGTAGGCCGCAACAGCTGGGTCTGATCGATATGATCAGGCATTACGTTGAACACAGGCAAGTTGTGGTGGAAAGAAGGACCCGGTTCGATTTGCGAAAGGCAGAAGAGCGGGCACATGTATTGCTTGGTTTGAAAATCGGTCTGGATAATATCGATGAAGTAATCAAGGTGATTAAGGAGGCTGACGACAATACTATCGCGGCGGCAAACCTCATGTCACGATTTGGACTTTCGGAAATTCAAGCCCAGGCTATCATCGATATGAAATTAGGCCGGTTGAGTCATCTTGAAACAGATAAGATATTGAACGAATTGGGAGAATTAAATACTAAAATTGCATTTTATAAAGATATTCTTTCAGAAAAAGCAAAAATATTGCAAGTTGTTAAAAACGAAATCCAGGAAATCTCGACAAAGTTCGGCGATAGACGACGAACTGAAATTACCTTGGAAGAACTTGGTGGCATGAATATCGAGGATTTCATCAAGGAAGAGGACGTTGTTGTCGTCATCTCAAACAAGGGTTTTGTAAAACGTGTTCCTGCTGATGAATATCGCAGTCAAGGAAGAGGCGGACGTGGAGTTCGCGGTACTACTTTGCGCGATGAGGATTTTGTTGAACACCTTTTTGTAGCCTCCACCCATGATTATGTGATGGTGGTGACCAATGCCGGTAAGGCCTATTGGTTGAAAGTCCATGAAATGCCGATCGGTTCAAAAACCTCGAAGGGTGAAAGTATCAAGAAGCTACTTCCGTTTGGAGATGGTGAGGAAATAACCTCGATAATCAATTTCCAAGAGTTTGAGGATTATCTCTATTTGCTTATGGTAACAAAAGATGGAGTTGCCAAAAAGGTCAACCTACCCCTCTTTAGGAATGCAAAGACTCGTGGAATTACCGCAATAATTCTTGATGAAGGCGATGTTTTGGTCAATTGTGAATTGGTGACCGAAGGTGATGATTGCATGATTATCAGCAAAAAGGGCAAAGGGTTGCGGTTCGCGGGAAGCGATGTACGTGCCATGGGTCGAGCTTCCCGTGGTGTACGGGGTATCAGGTTGATCGACGACGATGAGGTTGCTGGACTCTTAAAGGTCGACGATGACAAGCGGATCCTCATGATAACCGAAAACGGCCAAGGCAAACAAATTCATTTCGATGAATTCAGAACGCATGGCCGAGGTACCATGGGACAGAAGATCTATACCTTCCGTGATAAGACAGGATTTATTGTCAGTGCACTATCTGTGGATGATGATGACGACGTTGTCTGCATTACCTCGATGGGACAATCTATCCGGATTCCAGTTTCCTCGATCTCGATCCAGAAGGCTTACGCTTCGGGTGTCTGTATAACTAAGTTGAAAGATTCCGACTCGATTGTGGCAATCGCACGGACCGACGCTGAGAAGCTTGACGAAATAGATGCTGGAATTGACGAGGAGCCCGAAGAGACTCCAGAAGTAACTGAAGATTAGAACAACATAAGACCATAAAAATAATTCAGCCACCCGGTAAGGGTGGCTGATTGTTTCACGTGAAACATTAACTGATTTGTTCACGTTCAACGCTTGGGAATCCCAATTGTTTCACGTGAAACAATGCAATTAATTTTCAGAAATAATCGTGATGTTAGGGTCGACGACACTTCGGATGTATCTCTCGACACCGTTCTTCAATGTCATCTGCGACATCGGGCAACCTGCGCAAGAGCCGACAAGACGGACTGTCACGTCGTTACCTTCCATGCTGACGAACTCAATATCACCACCATCGTTCTGCAGATCGGGTCTGATGTTCTCGATAGCAGCTTTAACCTTATCAATCATATGATTGGCCTCCTCAAAATAACTGGTTCAAAGATACAGATATAGGAATTGATGGTCAATACCTGAAGTATTGGATGACAGAATGCTGGGGTTTATGTATAGTGAAAGCATGGTAGCAAAAAAAATAATCTTTTCTAATCAAAAAGGTGGTGTTGGTAAAACTACCACTGCCGTCAATCTCGGGGCATATCTTGCTCAAAAAGGGAATAAGGTATTACTGATTGATTTGGATTCTCAAGGAAACATGTCTAGTGCAGTTTCTGCAGATCCAAAAAAATTGGGTAGTTATGATGTGATTGTCGGAAAATGTACAGTTTCGGAAGCATATCAATCAACTCCCGTCGAGAATTTGTACGCAATACCTGGTGGAATCGATTTGGCCGGTTTGAGTGTTGAATTGGTCAATGAATTGGCTCGTGAATTTTTCTTGAAAAATGCATTGGCATCCATAAACAACGAGTGGGATTACATCCTTATCGATTGTCCGCCCTCACTTGGACTTGTGACGATAAATGCAATGTGCTGGGCTGAATATGTGATTATCCCCATGCAATGCGAGTATTTCGCGATGGAAGGTCTAAATCTTCTCATGCGTACTATCGGTAATGTAAAGAAACAGCTAAATCCTCATCTCGAAATCCTTGGTATCCTTTTTACCATGTATACATCACGCACCAGATTGGCGAATGATGTGGTGGATGATGTTACGGCCTATTTCTCTGATAAGGTATTTCAAACAAAGATTCCTAGAAATGTGAGATTATCGGAAGCTCCGTCTCATGGTTTGCCCATTAATCTGTATGATGCCTCGAGTGCTGGAGCCCAAGGGTACGAAAGCCTAGCCGAGGAGGTGGTTGCCCGTGTCTAATGCAAGTAACAAGAAACATGGATTGGGGAAAGGGATAAGTTCCCTCATGGATGATTATTCTTTTGAGGCCGTTTTCAAAACGCCCCTGGATTCGGAAGCCAGTGAAATCGAGGGTGGAAAACTCATGCTTCTTGAAATCAATAGGGTACATCCAAATCCACATCAGCCCAGAAAACAATTTGACCAGGACACCTTGGATGAACTTGCCGAATCAATTAAAACGCAAGGAATACTGCAACCGTTGTTAGTTGAGAAGATTAGTGATGACGACTACGCTATTATAGCCGGTGAGAGAAGATATCGTGCAGCACTTTCGGTTGGGTTGGAAAAGATACCTGTTATAGTCAAGAGATTTAGTGATATGCAACGAATGGAAGTCTCCTTGATCGAGAATATCCAGCGTGAGAACCTGAATCCCATTGAAGAAGCCAAAGCCTACTTGTTCTTGTTGGAACAAGCCGGTATTCGACAAGAAGAACTGGCGGAAAGAGTCGGGAAGAAACGGTCCACCATTGCAAACAGTATCCGTTTGCTTCAGTTGCCTAAAGAGATGCAGGAATCTCTTCTCTATGAAGAATTCACTGCTGGACATGCCAGATCATTATTGTCGGTTGTCAATCCGGCTGATCAACAGTATCTTTACCACAAGATTCTGGAAGAAGGAATGTCGGTACGGAAAGCTGAAAAGCTTGCAGGTGATTTGAATAAAGGCAAACGTGCTGCTTCGAGTAAAAAGCAACAAGAATACCACGAAAGACCAATAGATCTATTGGTCTTGGAGCAAAAATTCCTGGAAGCTTGTGGGACCAAAGTCCAACTGAAAGGTACGCTTAAGAAGGGAAAGCTGGAAATCACGTACCATTCGATGGAAGATTTGGAGCGTCTTTACCGATTGTTGTCTCAAGAAGAAGAATCAATAGAATTGTAAACATAAGAAAGGAATTATCATGGCAAAAGACTTGCAAGATGGATTGTATGCAAAAATTACCACTAATCGTGGAGATATCGTAGTATCGCTTTCGTATGACAAGACTCCGATGACCGTTTCGAATTTTGTCGGATTGGCGGAAGGTGTGCTGAATTTAAAAAGTCCAGGCACTCCTTATTACGATGGATTGAAATTCCATCGTGTCATCAACGACTTCATGATCCAGACCGGATGTCCACAGGGGACGGGTACCGGTGGACCAGGTTATACATTTCCGGATGAGATAGTCGATGGGTTGAAACATACAGGACCAGGAGTGCTTTCAATGGCAAATGCTGGCCCAGGTACGAATGGGAGCCAGTTTTTCATAACCCATGTCCCCACACCCTGGCTGGATGGCAAGCATAGTGTGTTTGGACAGGTTGTCGAAGGACTTGATATCGTGAATTCTATCGCACAGGGCGATGTCATGAAAAAAGTCGAGATACTCCGGGTTGGAAACGATGCTGAAGCTTTCGTTGTATCCAAAGAGAGTTTTGCCAATGAGGTGGTTAAAGCACAGGACTTGGAGAATTCCAGACTGTCGAAGATCCAAGAAGTTCTCGAAAGGGAATTGCAGAACCGATGGCCCGATGCGATAAAGACACCCTCCGGATTGAGATATGTTGTTACTCAGGAAGGGAAGGGAACAAAAACTCCCAAGAATGGAGCGAATGTCACCGTTCATTACACCGGTACGTTGCTTGACGGTAAGATGTTCGATAGTTCAGTTAGACGCGGAGAACCGGCGCAGTTTGCTGTCGGGCAGGTGATCGAAGGCTGGAATGAAGCACTGGTGACTATGAAGAAGGGTGAGAAACGGACGCTTGTCATTCCTCCCGAGTTGGGGTATGGCCAACAAGGTTATCCCGGAGTTATTCCTCCAAATTCCTACCTGGTGTTTGACGTGGAACTCTTGGATTTCTAAGAGTGGCTATGAAAGATCTTTCCACCCAATATGTATGTTCCCAATGCGGCCGGGTCGAGACCAAATGGCTTGGCCGCTGTCCTGATTGTGGTTCCTGGAACTCCTTTGTCGAAGAGGTTGTCAAAAAACAGGCAAAATCTGGAAAATCACAATTAGTAAGCACTCCTAACAAAAAGCAAACTGTTACATTGGAAGAAGTTGAATTAGGTAAAGATTTTCGGTACTCTTGTGGAATATCGGAATTTGATAGAGTATTGGGTGGTGGAATCATGCGTGGAGGGACCGTTTTGCTTGGTGGAGAACCAGGCATCGGGAAATCCACTCTTATGCTTCAACTGTTGGGAGCCATCGAGCACAGGACAGTGCTGTATGTATCCGGAGAAGAATCTCCGGGGCAGGTCCGGATGCGAGCCCAGCGGATCGGCGTACCCCTCGGGTCGATTACAATGTTCAACGATACCAGGCTTGAGCCCTTGCTTGAAATCATGCGGACCCAACACCCCGACGTCGTGGTGGTCGATTCCCTGCAGACCTTGTCCAGTGACGAGCTTCCCTCCGCCGCCGGTTCGGTCAATCAAATGCGAATGTGTACCATGGAATTGGTAGATGCCGCCAAACAGGCGGGTACCGCATTGTTCTTCATAGGCCATATTACCAAAGAGGGCCAAATTGCAGGTCCGAAGGCTATAGAACACATCGTAGATACCGTTTTGTATTTCGAGCAAGCAGGATCCGGAGTCCGGATTGTTCGGGCTGTTAAGAATAGATTCGGTTCGGTCGACGAAATCGGAATTTTCTTAATGACCGAGAAAGGCTTGGTTCCAGTCCTGGACCCGGCTGGATTTTTCATTAGCGAGCGGAAATCGGGGATTTTACCTGCTGGAATCGCCTTTACCGCTGTAATCGAGGGGAGCAGGACATTTCTCGTTGAGATCCAGGCATTGACTATCCCTGCCAAAGGTGGATACTCCCGCGTATATTCGGAGCGCATAGATACCGCACGTGTCACCCGCGTTGCCGCAGTCCTCGAACGGCACGCGCAGGTATTCTTTTCCGATAAGGACATCTATGTGAACGTTGCAGGTGGTATCAAGTTGGGGGAAGTCTCCATTGAATTGCCCCTTGCGCTCGCACTCTATTCGGCGGCAACCGGCAAACCGTTGCCCAGCACACTCGTCTCTATGGGAGAATTGAGTCTTGCCGGTGAGGTCAGGCCTGTCGGGTTCGGGGACAAACGGGTGAAGGGCGCCGTCGATATGGGGTTTTCAACCATCATTGCACCACAATCAATGCCCTTGGAGCCTATCGCATCGATTCTCCGTTGCGAGCGCATCATAGATGCGATCAATCTCATTTCAACCATGGTTCCAAACAATTAGTTAGCATTCCTAACAAATGAATTGGCCGAATACCTCCATATCGATGCATCCAGAGCATGCCTAAATGAATGGCAGTAGAAGCGAGGTTGAATTAGTAAGTTTCCCTAACTAATATAAGCTGCTTGCTATGCCGCTCCACCAAGTCTGCTGATCAACAGTGGGAAGGCGATAAACGTTCCAATGGAAGCAAAAATGCTGGTTGTCATGAAGATCAAGAGGGCGTGGATAATCCGGTTGGAGAACCATCCCTTGAAGGTCATGATATCGTCGGAAACATGCTCGAAATCCTTTACCCTGGGCTTGCGCATCGAAGCTTCGAGAATTCCGGCAACCATACCGACGCCAAGCGTTGGGCTTAGTGCTGTTACAGGAGCGGCCAGCATGGACAGGATAATCGTGACCGGATGGGCCAGGGAGAGTATAGCCGCGAGACCGGTGAGCGATGCATTCAATCCGAACCAGTAGAGGAACATTTCGAGACCCTGGTCCCATCCCGATCGGATGAATCCAAGCGCGATGATTCCGAGCAAGGCAATCACGATGGTCCATGAAATTATATGCCCGGCCTTCGACGACGCTGGAACAGAAGAGATCGATGTCACATCGTCCGATATTTCATTCCTGTCGAGCTTCTCTATGTGGGCAACCAATCCGGGAGCATGTCCTGCACCGACAACGGCAACGACCCGGGTTCCGGGGGAGCTGTATATCTTGGATGCCAGGTACTGGTCGCGCTCGTCTATCAGGACTCGCTTGACAGTCGGCAACTCCTTTGCCATGTCGTCCAGCATCGATTGCAGCACATTGGTTTCCTTCAACCGTTCGAGTTCTTCGTTACTGATCTCTTCCTTGGAGAATACCGCCGTCAGAAGAGAGGATATCAGCTTGAGCTTGTTCCACAAGTTGGAGAGGCGCCAAGCGCGCTTGAATGTCACCTGGATTTCCCGGTCGCAAAGGGAAAGGGGGATATTCCTTTCGGTTGCCAAATTCGCGGCACGCATGATCTCATCGCCGGGAGATACTCCCATCTGGGTTCCCAGTTTCTTTTGGTATGACGACAGGGCCATGTTCGCGAGCATCAGGAAGCCCTTGTTCTCCTTGAGTATCGTCTTGATATTGAGGTTTTCCCAGCCCTGGACCTCGGTCCTTGAACGATAGCGTCCTTCGTCGAGTTCCACGCAGATGCGGTCGGGACCAATCTCGTCGATTGTTCGGGCAACTTCATCGACACTATCTTGGGATACGTGTGCCGTTCCAATTAAAGTAATCTCTTTGCCGTCGGCACAAACAAGCCGTTGCATGGTATCGCTGATCCGTTCGATTGTCACCCTTGATCCTCCACGTTTGTACAAATATACTTATGATGGACAAAAGGTACAAGGACTTGCTTGAGTAAGGCAGATGTTTCCGCTAGTGTGTCGGTATGCAGACGCTATGGTATCTCCTCAAATTGTTCCTCAGCCTTGGTCTTGGCGCGCTGGTTGCCCATTTGGCGGGAAAACAGCGGTTCCATAAGGGAACCGGGAAAGCCTTGGATGGTATCCTCTACAGCTTGTTGTTCCTCATGGGGGTCAACACCGCGAGGATTCCCGATATCAAATCCCAAATCATGCAGATTGGGCTCGATGCGATTGTGGCTACGGTTCTGGTGACTATCGGATGCATCGTCACCGCCGTTTTGTTGGGGTTGCTGCTGAATAGGAAGGTGAGCCCTTCGCAACGTGTCGTGCAACGGATTACATGGGACAGGCTGAAAACACCGGTGGTTATGATCTCGATTGTGATAGCCGGGATTGCCATGGCATTGGTAACCCCTTGGTTCGACTGGTTTGAAAGCTCGATGATAACCATTATCCTTTATCTATTGCTGTTTCTTGTGGGTATGCAGATGGTCCAGCATGAAGTGGATCTGATTCCCCTGTTGAAATCCCCATTGATGTTCCTGTTGCCACTCTCAACCGTCCTGGGAACGTATTTGGGTGCTTTGGTATTCCCCTTGGTCTCCACCTACACTCTCCGGGACTCCCTGGCGCTTGTCTCGGGATTCGGCTGGTACTCATTATCGGGAGTCTTGATCAGCAGTCTCGGCGACCCCCAGTTGGGAGCAGTCTCCTTTTTAAGCAATCTGTTCAGGGAGTCGCTGGCATTCATCCTCATTCCGGTTGTATCTGCACTATCCCATGCCTCCTTTTCCGCCATCAGCATAGCCGGGGCGACAAGTATGGACGTCACACTGCCGTTGTTGAAAAAGAGTCTTGGCGATTCTGTGGTTCCCTTGGCGATCGCACACGGAGTGATCATGACGCTCCTTGCGCCGTTTCTCATTCCGTTGTGGTTTGTATAGCGGCGATCAGTTGGATCGCAAAGTCGGATTCACGCTCCTTGTAAACGCGGACGAAGAATTGCATTTCATCTTCCTGTTGGGAATCCCCCGATAGGACGAACCGATTGAGTAGGGGGATGAGGGCTGTTCCGGTTTGGGGAGGAAAGGTAAGCTGGGAGAACAGGTAGGTTCCCATGGGAATAGCGATAAGGCTTGGCTCTGTTTCCTCCGGCTCGCGGAAGGCAACCGAATGGCAGTTCAGGATACAGATTTCATCTGTCATCGTCGCAGAGCAAACCATGCATCCGTCGGATCCGATAGGGCTTTCCTCGAGTTTTCGCAGAAGCATGTCGAAGGATTGGTCGCACTGCTTGGGGTTTTCCAGAATATGTGTATAGGATAAGGGTTGTTGTAGATGCAGTTTCATGGGAGATGCACTGTTCATGGATAGGATTGTAGTAAAAACAGCTGGCAAAGTACAGTATGAACTCATCAGAAAATCGAATAGGCGCCGGATTGCCTTGCGAGTAACCGACGATGCACGTGTAGTGGTTTCAGCACCAAGCAGAACCCCAAGGACAACGATAGATCGGTTTGTCGCGGACCACGTCGATTGGATAGAACGGAAACTTGCGGCTGTCGGCTCATTGCCAAAGACTCTTCCCGAACATACGTACATGGACGGCGACCGCTTCCTGGTTTTTGGGGAGGAGAAGATCCTGAAGGTCCAGAGGGGTGGAGTAGCTACCACCACTTGCGAGCTTGTGGAGGATACCTTGGTGGTCCACGCCCGCAATGGGGCAAAAGGTGGAGCAATCGGAAAAGCGATCACGCTTTGGTACGTGGAACTTGGCAACCAGGTATATGGCGAGCTGGTGGAGAAGTGGATAAGCAGGATCGGGCAAGCCGAAGTGAGCCGACCTGTGGTGGTTTCAATGGCCTCCTACCCCAAGCGTATGGGCAGTTGCTCCCAAAAGGGAGACCTGCGGTTTGCGATCCGTTCATTGATGCTGCCGTTACCATTGGTGGATTATCTGGCGTTGCACGAGGTTGCCCATCTGGTTCACTTCAATCATGGAGATGCCTTCAAGCGAATGCTTGGGGAATGTATGCCGGACTGGAAACATCGACAACATGAGATGTCCTCCTTGCGAATCAGAACCGCGCATATTTGATTCCCCAACGAAACGAGGGTAGCGGAACAATTACTATTGGTCCATTACCGAGTGAGTGCAGGGAACGTAGGGTGAGATACCCCGCCACTTGGGGCGGTAGCGGGGGCGAAGCCTCCCGGGTCCGGCTCCTGCCCTGGGGTTGCGATACCATTCATCCCTTGTCGCAGCAAAATTGGCACGAATCTACCAATCGGCCATGATTTGTGATATAACGGGAAGACGAAACCGATGTGGGAGGACGCATGAAACCGGATACTTTGGCACCTGGCATCCACCGTGTATATGCACGTATTGGCGATAGGGATTTGTTCGAGGGCATTTGGCCGATACCTCATGGGGTGTTGTTGAACTCGTATGTTGTGCAGGGAACCGAGAAGACTGCCTTCATCGATCTTGTGAAGGATTGGGAAGGAGCTGTTGGTGCTGTCGAGCAGCAGATGGCCGCCCTTGGCCTATCGTTCAAGGATATCGATTACCTTGTTTTGAACCACATGGAGCCGGACCACACCGGTTCGTTGGCCGAATTGTGCAAACAGAATCCCAACATCGAAATCCTCTGTACCAAAAAAGCGGTTCCGCTTGTCGAAGCCTTCTACGGAATAACGGAAAAGGTCAGATCTGTCGCGTCGAAAGAGACTGTCGATCTCGGGGGCAAGACTCTGGTTTTCGAAGAGACGCCGAATATCCATTGGCCTGAGACGATGATGACGTACGTGCCGGAGGACGGGGTGCTCTTCTCCTGTGATGCCTTCGGATCGTTCGGCCAATATGAACATTGTTTCGACGACGAATTGACCAAAGCCGAATGGGAGCTGCTCATACCCGAAACCGAACGCTACTATGCCAACATCGTCTCCTCGTTCAGCCAATTCGTACTGCGGGGTATCCAAAAATTGGCTGGACTCGATATCCGTATGGTTGCCCCGAGCCACGGAATCGTGTGGAGGAAAGATCCTGCGAGGATTATCGAACTGTACAAGACGTTGGCCGAAGATATGAACGGGCCAGCCGAAGCGGAAGTGACCTTCGTATGGAGCAGCATGTACGGCAATACGGCAGCACTTGTCCCCATAATCAAGAAGACACTTGAGGATGAAGGTTTGACGGTAAGGATGCATGAGGTCCCCAAGGAGCATGCCTCCTTCGTACTGGCATCCGCTTGGCGCACAAGCGGCCTGGTTATCGGCATGCCGACGTACGAATACCGCATGTTCCCTCCCATGTACCATATCTTGGATATCCTCGAGAGAAGCCATGTGAACAATCGCAAGGTCATGCGTTTCGGTTCCTTCGGATGGTCCGGCGGTGCCCAAAAGCAATTCGACCCTTTCGTTGAATCCTTGAAGTGGGATTGTGTCGGAGTCATAGAATATCAAGGGGCTCCTACTGAAGACGATAAGGCAAGGGCAATCGGCACAGCAAAAGAACTGGCTCGCAGTGTGAAGGACTGGAGCCGGAAGAAAACAGTGGAATAATCGGTTTCACCTTGACGATCGTGTTTCCGGATTCCTCAAGAAATGATCGGACAGAGATGCCGCAGGAATTCGGCGATTCTCGCAGTCGAAGAAATGGAAACCCGTTCCTTGGGCGAGTGGACATCCATGAGGTTCGGGCCGAGCGAAACGGAATCCATGCCTTCCACAAGCGAGTTGATGATACCGCATTCCAACCCTGCGTGGATTGCGGTTATCTGCGCTTTCTTGCCCATATGCTTCTTCCATGCCGTGGCACAGAATCCTGCAAGCGGTGAGGACGGGTCCGGAGTCCATGCCGGGTACGGATTCTCCAGCTTGCATGTGGCTCCAGCGGTCTCGAAAGCCAAAACGGCCCTTTTCGCAATCATGTCACGGGAAGAGAGTATCGACGACCGATGACTGGTGACCAAGGTATACGCCTTGTCAGTGGTTTTGATAACCGCCAGGTTGGAGGAGGTCTCCACCATCCCGTCAATGGTCTGGCTCATCCGTTCGACACCGTGTGGAGCAAGACACAGTGCATTGATCATAGCCTCGCTCTGTTGTGCCGTCGATGCTTCGGTCGCCTGCTTCCTTGACTTGGCGATAATCAGGTTGATTCCCGGATCTGCTTGTGCATATTCCTTCTTGAGGTCCTTCAATACTTGTGTGGCAATCGATTCTACAAGCTCAAGCCGTTCCGAGGGTATCGAAACGGTTGCACGGCAACTGCTGGGAATGACATTGCGTTTTGTGCCACCTGCCATGTGCACCAACCGGACAGTACATTCGTCCGATATCGTTCGCAACAGACGGGCCATACAGGATATCGCATTTGCACGCTGTTTGTGGATTTCTCCACCCGAATGTCCCCCAAGCAATCCGTCGAGCGTCACATCCAACAAGAGTTCACGTTTGGTGACCGGGGATAGTTCAAGCGGCACGGATGCGTTGATTTCAACACCTCCGGCACAACCGATGAAGAAGATTCCCTCTTCCTCACTATCCAGGTTGAGCATCTTCCTGCTATCTATCATGGATGCATCGAGTCCGAAGGCGCCTTCCAATCCGGTTTCTTCCGAAGTGGTGAAAATCGCTTCCAATGGACCATGTGAAGCTTCGGGATCGGTGAAAAGGTCGAGGGCCAGGGCAATAGCGATCCCATTGTCGGCTCCAAGAGTCGTTCCTCTGGCCTTGAGCCAATCCCCGTCGCGTTCAAGCACCAATGGATCGGTGGCAAAGTTGAATTCGACATCGTCCTCCTTTACACAGACCATATCCATATGGCCTTGCAATGCCAGGGAGGGGACATGCTCCATTCCTTTCGTTGCCGGAACCTTGATAATCACATTTCCAGCATCATCGACTTGGAAAGCGAACCCATGTTTCTTGGCGAATTCGACCAGGTATGCGCGTACTTGACCTTCGTTCCCCGATTCCCGCGGAATCTGGGTAAGATCGAGAAAATAATTCCAAAGCCTTTGCGGCTGCAAGCCTTCGACCGCACGTTCAGATGCACCATGTTGAGCCATGCATTCCCCCTAGAGCAAGTTGTTATGAAAAATTGTCACGTATCATAGTACCACGGATAAACAGGCCCTTGACGACAAAATCCTCGTCGAAAACCACGATATTTGCCAGGTATCCCGGAGTCAACCGTCCCATGAGCGACATATCGTAGATACGTGCCGGATTGGCGGTAGCCATCTGTATCGCCGACTCGATGGGAACTTCCCAATCCACGAGATTCTTCACACCTTGCAGCATGGTAAGCGAGGAGCCCAACATGACATCGGGATCATCCGCCCTGTGGAACGCCCCATCATCGGCCAGGATTGCGATTTCCTTGTTGGACAATAGCTCGCCACCCTTTTGCATGGTTGGCTTCAAGGAATCGGTAACCAATACGACGTTCCTGACTTGTTTGTCTTTTAAAAGCAACTTGACCAATTCCGGGTGCACGTGTACTCCGTCGGCAATCACTTCGCACTGCATATCCTGCTCGATCAGAATGGCTCCGACCGTACCCGGGTTCCTTTGGTGGAGTCGACTCATCGCATTGAAGAAGTGGGTCGAGTGGAGTATTCCGACCTGCATGCCCTCAATAATGTTCTCATAGGTGGCATTCGTATGTCCTGCAAGCAAAACGACACCCCGTTTGATTGCAGTGAGTGCCAATTCTCGCATCCCCTTCAATTCTGGGGCTACCGTCATACAGACAATATGGCCTTTGCCCGCTTCAATAATCTTTTCGAACAAGGCCACGTCGACCGGTTTGACGCCGTCGGCATTTTGTGCCCCCAACCGGGCCGAGGAGATGAACGGACCCTCCACATTGATCCCAAGTATGGTGGCTCCGGTTTCCTCTCCTATCGCCTCGACCGTGGCTTCGATCGATGCGAGCATCCTCTCGGTCGTATCTGTGTAGATGGTTGGAAAGAATCCGGTCACCCCAAAATCGGCCAACCGTTCGGACATGCCGAGGATCGATTCGGTCTTCGCGTCTTCGGTTCCGAATCCTCCGATTCCATGGATATGGGTGTCGATGAATCCGGGTGCGATGAAGGCGCCCTTGACGTCGATGGTTTCTGTACCTGGGGGAAAGCGCTTCTGCTGGAAGCGTTTCATGTTGAAAATGTCTCCGATGTTTCCTTCGGAATCAATGAACAAACCGCAATTCTGCAATTTCGCCGAACCGGTGACAATCGTTCCATTGATCAGGACGGTGGTTCCCATATGGTGCCTCTTACCTAGAATATAAAGCCCGGCTATCGGACGGTCAAGCCAAGTCCCCGCCCGTGGCAGGCAGGTCCTCGGTGAGCCTGTTTACCCATTTGCCGCTCTTGATCCTGAACATCCCCACAATCCACTTGAATGCCTCTTCCAACCCGACAAACAGGTACAGGTAGTAGATCGGAATACCGAATACGAGAGCTCCGAGGAAGGCACAGGGAACTCCGATCAACCAGACCCCGGCCAGCTCGACGAACATGGAGAACCGGGTGTCTCCCCCCGAACGGAGCACACCGACGACCAGCACCATGTTGTAGGCCTTGATGGGAATCAACAGACCCAAGGAGATCAGGGACAAGGTAGTCATACGGGCGACCGGAGGACTCAGGTTGAATGGAAGGGGAAGCCATGGCGATAGGAATGCCAGGAATCCACCGAGAACGGCACCAGTGAAGAACCCGATGACCAGCAACCGTTTCGCATAGAGCTTCGCCACATCCAAGTGGTTTTCACCGATCCGGTTTCCGATCATGATCGCACTGGCGTTGCTGATACCCATCAGGACAACAAAGAACAACCCTTGGATCGACTCGCTCACATTGACCGAGGCTATCACCTCGATACCCATCCGTGAGAAGGCGACCTTGTAGGTGGTCATGCCAAGCGACCAGAACAGTTCGTTCAATATCACCGGCAGGCAGGTGACGAAATACCGTTTCACCATGGTGCGGTTGAAGGAGACCAGGCTTCGCAGTGGTGCGGCGACCGCTCGCTTCTTTCCATAGATGAACAGCAGCAGCAGGACCATTTCCACGCCACGTGCGATCACAGTGGCCAATGCGGCTCCCCGCACCTCCAACCGTGGAAAGCCGAACTTTCCCAGGATCAACAGGTAGTTGAGCACGACATTGAGGCTCATGGAGAAGAACGAAATGTAGAGCGGAGTCTTGGCATCACCTGTGCTTCGCAATGATGCGGAGAAAGTCATCACCACAGCAGTGAACACATAGCTGACCGCCACGACCACCAGGTATTCGCGACCCCGTGCGACAACCTCCGGGTCGTTGGTGAAGATCCGCATGATCGTTTCCGGAATCGACAACGAGATGATGGAACTGAAGAATGCCCCGGCAAGACTTACTATCAACGCGATTCCCATGACCTTGTGCATGGAGGTCTTGTCCTGCGCTCCCCAATATTGCGCCACGAATATGGCGGCCCCGCTACTGACTCCGAAGAAGAAGAGTGTCATGAGGAAGAACATCTGGTTCGCCAAGCCAACAGCCGCAAGTGACGATTCTCCGACCATTCCAATCATCATCGTGTCGATGAAGGAGACGGAGGCAACCAGGAGGTTCTGCAACATTATCGGCAGGGCCAGGAAGATGAGGCGTGAGAGGAACTCTTTTCTGGATTCCACGAAGTCGGGCATTGGGGCTGTAGTCATGGTCGAGCTGTACCACGTTTGGGGTTTTGGGGCAAGCTGCGCCGGTGAGCTCCGAGCAAAACCGATATCAAATCGCTCCTACCCGTCAGCTGCAGCGCTTCCAGGACCAGCGTCCTGTGTTCCGGCTTGTGGTAGTGGAGCAATGCCCTCTGCATATGGCGTTCCCTTCCTTTCGGGACATGGATAGACGCGAAATTCCTGCCTGGACGTGGGTCCAGTCCGGTGAAATACATGCATGTCGCGACCGTTCCCGGGGTGGGATAGAACTCTTGGACTTGCTCGGGAATGAAGTGTGTCTTGTGTAGGTACTCGGCCAACGCCACAGCACCCTCCAAGGTGGTGCCGGGGTGCGCCGCAATGAAATAGGGGATGCAGTACTGCTCCTTGCCTGCATGTCGGGAGGCTTCCATGAAGTCGTCGACAAACTGTTCGTACCACTCGACCTTTGGCTTGCCCATAGCATCGAGTGCTGCCGGATCCATATGTTCCGGTGCTACCCGCAGCTGTCCGCTCGTGTGGTTCGACGCCAGCCGGTCGAGGAATTTTTTCCGTGATTCGGGGGTTCCTGTCGCCATCAGGTAGTCGTATCTGATTCCCGATCGGATAAATACCTTCTTGACAGAGGGAACTGCCTCGATCGCTTCCAAACGCTGGAGATACGCTGGATGCGAATCGATGAGATTGTTACAGGGATCGGGATACAGGCACAACTTGTTTTGGCATGGCCCATGCGTCTGTTGACGTTTGCAGGCGATGCCCTGGAAGTTTGCCGTCGGGCCCCCAACATCGTGTATGTAGCCCTTAAAATTAGGTAAGGCTGTAATTTCTTCAGTCTCTCTCTCCAATGAGGCTATCGAACGGTTGGTGATAATACGTCCTTGATGACTGGTAATGGCACAAAAGGAACAAGAGCCGAAGCATCCCCTGTTGCTGGTCAGGCTGAACTGGACTTCGGCCAGGGCCGGGATACCACCATCGGAATCGTAGCTGGGATGCCATGTCCGTTGGTAGGGCAGTTCCTGCACCTGATCCAACTCGGCTTGTGTCAACGGACGCATGGGAGGGTTCACCACAATAGTCCGATCGGCGCTTTCCTGGATCAGTACCGTCTTGTCGAACGGATTCTCATGGAGCAGTTGTTGCTGGAAGGAGGTGGCATAGGCGTGAAGACTTTCCGGCGATGGCGTATTGCTCACCTTCTCACGTTCGGAGACCTGTTCGTAGGATGGGAGCTGGACGAAGGCATATCCAGGTCTTCCCTCCTTGTGTTGGTCAAAGGATTTCGAGGGTATATTGGCGGCTGTCCCGGGAATATCGACAAGCGTCTGGACCGGTTCTCCTGCAGACAATCGCTTGAGGATCTCCAAGGTCTGCAATTCTCCCATGCCATAGACCAACAGGTCCGCCTTGGCATCCAACAGGACACTCCTTCGTATTCGGTCACTCCAGAAGTCGTAGTGCGCCAAACGTCTGAGCGAAGCCTCGAGACCTCCGATTATGATTGGGGTCTCTTTTCCGAACGCTTGCCGAGCCCTTCCACTATAGGTGATGACGGCCCTGTCGGGACGCTTGCCCCCCTTGCCACCAGGGGAATACGGATCATCGTTGCGTACTTTGTTGTTGGCGGTGTAATGGCTCACCATCGAATCGATGTTTCCCGAGGAAACCATACAACAGAGGCGAGGTTTGCCGAATTGCAGGAAGTCGTCCGTACGGTCCCATCGCGGTTGCGCGACAATTCCCACACGGTATCCATGGAATTCCATAAGGCGTCCGAGCAATGCCGCTCCAAAGGAGGGGTGGTCGACATATGCATCCCCGGAAATGAACACCACATCGACCGCATCCCATCCCCTGCGTTCCATGTCCGATCGGTCGAGCGGGAGAAACGGTCTATTTCTATTCATAGAAAGCACTATATTGGATTGAAAACCGCATGTAAATAGGGTATGATACGCTCTTGATTGTCAATCTTTCCAAAAGGACCAGTGTATGCCCCATACAGAAGTGAAGCCCGAGATATTCATCGTGTTGAATCCGAATGCGGCGAAGGGGAGAGCCCTTTCCCAGAGGGCGGCTATCGAGGATTATTTCACAAGCAACCGGATTCCAGTCCGTATGGTCCTGACCGAAAGACCGCTCGAGGCCATAGAGTTGGCGAAAGAGGCGGTACTTTCCGGATATAGGACTGTGGTCGCCGCAGGTGGGGACGGCACGATCAACGAAGTGGTCGATGGTGTTGTCCGGGCTACACGTGAGCTTGGCCTATCCGCCGAGGATTCTCCACTGGTGGGACTCATTCCAATCGGCCGGGGCAATGATTTCGCCTTTTTCGCCAAAATCCCGAAGACAGTCGAGGATGCCTGCAAGCTCATAGCTACAAAGAGTTGGAAAGCCATCGACTTCGGTGAAGTATTCGGTGGCAGGTTCCCCGAGGGCAGATGTTTTGTGAATGGAGTTGGGATCGGCTTCGAGCCGTTGGTGAATTTCGTGGCCTCCGATTTCAAGAAAATCAGCGGAATGCTCAGCTATTTGTTCGGATTCTTGAAAATCATGATACACTATCCCGCCCCGGTTCTTGTGGAGATTGCAAGTGAGCATGGAAGCTTCACCTGCAATACCCAGCAGATTTCCCTTTGCAACGGGAGGCGGATGGGTTCGATGTTCATCATGGGGCCGAATGCGGAGTTGGATGATGGACTGCTGGATATCGTATATGCGAACAAACCGATACAAGGGCGGGAAATATTGAAATATGCCGTGAGGTTCTTCTCTGGAAGCCAGTTGAAGACAGACCGGTTCTCGTCCTTCAGGGCAACCGGGGTAACCATCACCGCCCCGACCGATTCGTTGCCGTGCCATGCCGATGGGGAAGAGGTTTCCCGCGGTTGCCGGTCGATTTCGGTGAAACTTTTTCCGGCCGGTGTGAAATTTATAAGAATTTCATAGGCTATATTTGACTAATGCGTCTTGTCAGTGTATTGTTTACAGTGCGTGTTTTTGTATTTTTTTTGATTGAAAGTATGAGGAGTTGGTGTTGATCAAAGATATGGTACCGTCGGTACATTTTTATGACCAGGATTTTGTCGATATGTACGACAGGACCTGGGTTTGGATAGATGAATATTGGGCACAGGGAACAAAGGAGAATGGTTTCTCCGGCGGTTATCTTGGGTACCCGGGACAAAAAACGTTCAACCAGCTCCATTCCTGCATGGCGGCCTTGTTTCTTGTATACAGCAATCAGACCTATTCTCCATTCCCCATGATGGACTATTTCTATGGTCGGCAAGAAGAATCGGGAGCCATCAGAAGCGATTATTCGATCGAAGACGGTTCGGTGGTTTCCGACCCCGAAAATCCGGAAGGAGTCTGTTCTCCGATCTTCGCCTATGTGGAACATGGTTTTTACCATAAGATCGGTAACAAGAAGCGGTTGAAAGAGATTGTCCCGATACTGGAAAAGCACTTCGATTGGCTCAAGAACAATTTCCTCCGGGAAAATGGACTCTACTCGGTTCCCGCATCGGCTTGCCTTTCCGGCAATATCGATCGGAGCACCATGTACTATCCTGTCGATTTCAATTCGCAGCTTGCGGTGAATGCCCTGTATCTTTCGGCAATCGGCGATATCCTGAACGACAAGGAACTGAGTTTCAGATACAAGCGGTTGTACTTCTCCCTGAAAACCCGGATCAATTCCCTCATGTGGGACCCCGACGACCATTTCTACTATGATTTGGATGTGAAGGAAAAACGGACCAAACGCAAACATATCGGTGCGTATTGGACTCTTCTTGCGGAGATTCCCAATGAAGAGCGTGCCGACGGATTCATAGCACACCTTTCCGACCCCGAGATGTTCGGGACCGAGAATCCGTTTCCCACCATCCCCGTATCCGATCCCGACTTCTCGGAGCTTGGCAACGGATATCGTGGTGGCGTGGTCCCGTTCAACACCTATATGGTGGTCAAGGGACTGGAGCAGTACGGGCAGTTTGAGTTCGCACGGGAATGTTCCATCAGACACCTCTATTTCATTCTCGATACGCTCCATCCCGATGGGGAAGAGACGGGTGATGTCTGGGAAGCCTACCAGCCGACCAAAGAGGGCCCTTCGATTTGCAACGATATCCCCGACTTCCCGACGAAGCGGTTCATTCCCATGACAGGACTCATAACCATCACCTTGATGATCGAAGATATCATCGGATTGGTGATATCCCTTCCCCGCAAGACGGTGGATTGGACTATGACCACGCTGGAAGCAATGGGAATAGAGGGATTGTCCCTGAAACGGAACATGATCACCATTTTGAGCAACAAGCAACCACGTGGTTGGGAAATCCGATTGGAGTCTGAGAAGCTCTACTATTTCACCATCGAGATTCTTGCCGAGAAAAAGAAGAAGACTCTTCCGATTCCATCGGGCAAGTGCTCCATGCTGATCGACAAGCTGTAGGAAGCGCCCATGGGTTGGATTGGTAAATTGATCGGTGGCGCCATGGGTCTGGCTATAGGCGGACCCTTGGGCATGATTGCGGGAATAGCGTTCGGCAACCTGTTCGATCGGGCCGGACAAATGTCGGGTCAACAGGAAGGTTCCATTCCCTTTGGCGACATGAACAGGCTCTCGGCCGAACAGCAGTCCCAGATGGTGTTCTTCGTAGGAGCCTTCTCCATGCTTGCAAGGATTGCGACGGTCGACGGCCGTCTGCTGCCCGAAGAGCAACAGAAGGTCGAAGAGTTCATCCAGCGGGACCTGAAGCTCGATATGCAAAGTCGACAGGCGGCCCTGCGGGTATTCAATGCCGCGCTCACCGGTGGCGGGACCTTCGAGCAATTCGCAACCCAATTCTACCAGAATTTCGCACATGAACCGGCCTTGCTGGAGTTGATGGTCGATATCCTGGTGCGAGTTGCTGTCGCCGATGGGGTTCTCAACGAATCCGAAGACAGGCTCATTACGGTGGCTGCGCGAATATTCAGGATTTCGGATGCCCTATTGGTCAATATAAAGCGTCGACACACGTCGTTCACCGCGGCTCCTTCAAAAGCCTATGCGGTACTCGGATTGCAACCGGGAGCTCCGGTCGAGGAAATCAAGAAGGCTTATCGGAAACTCAGTATTGAATTTCATCCCGATACGGTTGCATCGAAAGGGTTGCCCGAAGAATTCACGACATTCGCCACAGAAAAATTCCGTTCCATCCAAGAAGCATACGACACCATCAAGAGGGAACGCAATATCGTCTAGGCGAAGCGGGTGCAGGGAGCGTAGGGTGAGATACCACACCCCTTGGGGCGGCAGCAGAGGCGAAGCCTCCACTTTCCTGGGCTTGCCCTGGGGTTGCGATACCATTCATTCCCTGTAATCGACCCGTCCACGCATCGACCGTGCAAGCGTCAACCTGTCCGCATATTCCAGGTCTCCGCCAATGGGTAGGCCCGAAGCCAAGCGCGTGATCGTGATCTGCTTGCCTTTCAATAGATGCCGCAAATACATGGCTGTGGTATCGCCTTCCTCGGTCGGGTTCGTTGCGATAATGATTTCCTGGAAACCTTCCCCTTCTATCCGTTTCATGAGATTCGAAAAGTCCAGTTTGTCCGGTCCGATTCCATCCAACGGGGAGAGGGCTCCGCCCAACACATGGAATAAGCCGTTGTACGCCCCGCTTGCCGCAATGGTCACAACATCCTGCGGTTGTTCCACCACACACAGGAGCGTCCGGTCCCGGCTCGCATCGGTACAAATGGGGCAGGGGTCCGTTTCGGTATAGCTACCGCAGATACTGCAAGGGAAGACCAACTCCTGGATCTGTGCGATCAGTTGGGCCAGCTGCTGGTTGTAATGGGAATCGCTCTTGATCAGATGGTAAGCCAACCGTGCGGCACTCTTCGGACCGATGCCTGGAAGCCTGGACAGTTGTTTCGCAAGGAGTTCAAGGGAAGTCATAGGTTCATGCCGCCGGCCAGCGAGGTGGCTTCCGTCTTCAATTGGTCCTGGATGTTCTTCACCGCGGCGTTGAACGCGGAGGCGACCAGCACCTCAAGTGTGCTGATATCCGCCGGGTCGACCACTTCCGCCGAGATGTGGATCGATTGGACTTCCATCTTCCCGTTGATGGTGACATCGACCATGCCTGCCCCTGCGCTCCCTGTGGCCCGCATCACCGCGAGCTTGGATTGCATCTGTTGCATCTGGGATTGGATATTCTGCATGTTCTTCATAAGATCGAACGGGTTCATGGTTCCTCCGGTTATTGCAGGTGCAACACTTCGCCCCTGAACATGGTGGCAATGGTGTTGGCCAATTCATTGGTTTGTCTCTTTTCCGATTGTGCAAGGTCCGCTTTCGGTAGTGTCTTCAAAAATTCAATCGGACCGTCGTATCCGGTATGCCGCGCAACCAATGCTTTCAACCGTTCTGAATTCTGGCGAGCGGTTTCCATCGCATAGTTCGAAGCGAAAGTGAATCGGAGGCTTTTGTCATCATGTGAAACCTCTACGACCTGGCTCAGCACAATCCCAACCGGGTCGCGTTCCGCAGCCATCTCTTGGATCAACTCCGGTAGTAAATCCTTGGTGATATGCTTTACCGGTGGAGGCGATACCGGTGGTGGTGGAACTTCCTTGCGCTGCGGTTCGACCTGCGGGGCAGGTCTGGCCATAGGCGTTGGTTCCGGTGTTGGCTTTGGAGCGGGAATGGGAGCTGGTGGTACTATCGGTTTTGGAGCAACTATAGGCTCTACGATAGCCTCTTTAATCGGAGTGGACTGTACTATTTGCTGTACAGGAGCTTTCTGAGCTATCGTTTCAATTGGTTTTGCCAGTTGGGGACGCGCTTGCGCAATCTCGCCGGAAAGCAGTGATTCCTTCAATTCCTCCACTTTCCGTACCAGTGTGGCCGAGGATGCCATATGACGCAAATGTGTCAATCTGCTGACAGCCAGCTCGAGTTCGAAACGGGGATTGAGCGAGAAGCGGATATCGCGGTACAACTTCAAGAAGAGTTCGACCGCGGCTTCCAATTGCTCGTCCGAATAGGCTTGGCGAATTGCTTCAGGTATCTGGGAAATCTGTAGCCCGAGAATCGATTCGTTGGTGATGTCCCGTCTGATGAGCAGCAAGGTACGCATGTACTCGGCAAGATCCTTGATGCACTGTTCCACAGAGACCCCGGAATCCAGCAGCGCATGGAGCGCCTGCAGCGCGTTCCCCGTCTGTTCCTCCAACAGGGCACCGATAATAGCGGAAATCTTATCCAATCCTGCCAATCCCAACTTCTGCTGGATCTGCTCCATGGTCACCATACCGTTGCTGAATGAGACGACTTGGTCGAACAACGTATAGGCGTCGCGCATGGATCCGGTCGATTCCTTGGCTATCCAGAACAAGGCCTCGTCCTCTGCTTGGATTCCCATTTCGGCAGCTGTCTGGGCGAGGACATCCTTGATGATATCCAATGGAATCAACTGGAAATGGAATTGCTGGCAGCGGGAACGGATGGTGGCGGGCACCTTTTGTGTTTCGGTTGTCGCAAAGATGAATACGACATATTCGGGTGGTTCCTCGATGGTCTTCAACAGGGCATTGAACGCACTGGTGGAGAGCATGTGGACCTCGTCGATGATGTACACCTTGTAGCGGCAACTCTGAGGTGGAAACAACACCTCGTCCTTGATGACACGGATATCGTTCACCGACGTGTTGCTTGCTCCGTCGATCTCGATCACGTCGGTCGAATTCCCCTGTGTTATTTCCCTGCAGTTCGCGCAGACACCACAGGGATACGGTGTGGGACCCTGCTCGCAATTGAGCGCCTTCGCGAGAATCCTGGCCGAGGAGGTCTTGCCGACTCCGCGTGGTCCACTGAAGAGATAGGCATGGGCGATGCGACCCTGCTCGATCGAATTCTTGATTGTCGAAACAACGAACTGTTGTCCTACCAAGCCGTCAAACAATTGGGGTCTTTTGCGTGTTGCTGTTACTTCGTATGCCATTGCTACTCCAGTGTCCGTGACAGACACTTATGACTATACCATGGGCTTGTCGGAATGAAAAACCCCCTTGGCTCCGATACATCGCCTGTGGCTCATCGTTCAATCGCTTACCGCTGCTACCTTCCGGTCCTGACGGGGTTGGGCGAAGAGCGATAGCACAGAATCTACCATCAACACCAAGGGGGAATAAACGGAGAGAGAGGGATTCGAACCCTCGGAGCCCGGTTAGAGCTCACACCCCTTCCAAGGGTGCACCTTCGACCACTCGGACATCTCTCCAAGTTCACATGACAGAAACGAAAAAAAAGAGCGGAGAGAGAGGGATTCGAACCCTCGGTACCGTCAAACGGTACAACGGATTTCGAGTCCGTCTCCTTCGACCACTCGGACATCTCTCCAGGCGGGCTTCGCCGTATGTAGCCAAGAGGATTCGAACCTCCGACCTCCAGATCCGCAATCTGATGCTCTATCCAGCTGAGCTATGGCTACGCAACATATCATTAAACTTGTAAAAAACCAAAAAAACGGAGAGGGGGGGATTCGAACCCCCGGTACCGTTCCCAGTACAACTCCTTAGCAGGGAGCCCGATTCGGCCGCTCTCGCACCTCTCCAGGGAACTACCGATAGGTAGATCGCTACACCTGATCGGAAAATTGAAATTAGCGGAGAGAGAGGGATTCGAACCCCCGGAGACTCGCGCCTCAACGGTTTTCAAGACCGCCTCCTTCGACCGCTCGGACATCTCTCCAATCAGGATTCCCACTATACTGACGGGGCCATTCTTTGTCAAGTAAACCGGGGGAGGCAAAACCCTCTCCGGTACCACGTAAAACTTGACAGGACTCGAACGTATGACCATGATAGGAGCGAGGTGTCCCATGGCGAAAGTAAGAATGGAAAAATTGCAGGCAGCACGTATGGGGAACCATGCATTGGAAATGGTTTCCGACCTCATCGGGAGATTTGGTAGCAGGTTGACGGGAACTCCCGGGTGTACCCAAACGGCAGAAGTGTTGGCCAGCGAGCTGTCGACATACTGCAATCGTGTCGAAAAGGAAGAATTCTCCCTGCATCCCAAGGCCTTCCTGGGATGGATACGCATCCTGGTGACTTTGTATCCCGTGGCATTGCTGTGCATATGGCTGTCGTTGCCATTGTTTTCCCTTCTCCTCATGGGCGTTGGTTTGCTGATCATGGTCTACGAATTCTTCCTGTACAGGGAAGTGATCGATCGATGGTATCCGAAGGTGACCGGTATGAATGTATTCGGAACTGTGGAACCGGAGCAGGATGTACGGCAGACGGTCGTGTTCAGCGGACACCATGACAGTGCCCGCGTGTTCAATTTCTACACCCATAAACCGCACCTCTACATGGTTAGGATAGGTACGGGGCTTGGGGCGTTCCTCGTATTGTCGGTCGTCTCCTTGGTGCAGACGATTGTGGAGATATTCACCGGAGGAGTGTTTGCCATTGGGGTTCCCGCGTGGGCTTTCATCATGGCGGCCATCCCGTTGACAGTTGCGCTTCCCTGGGTGATCAAACTGTGGTTCTTCGCTTCGGAGGAGGGAACACCCGGTGCCGGTGACAATCTGATTTCGTCTGCTATGGCTGTACAGTTGGCGCGGTATTTCAAGCACAATGCGGAGAACGGAAATCCGTTGCACCATACTCGGGTCGTCTTGGCCAGCTTCGATGGGGAGGAGGCCGGCTTGCGGGGTGCACGCGACTTCTATGCACGGCATCGCAATGACCCGGAAGTGCTTTCGGCGAAAACCTGGAACTTCAATGTGGATTGTCCCTATCAGGCGAAGGATCTGTTCTTCCTGACCAGCGATATCAACGGCAGTGTCAAACTTTCACAGGAGATGGCGACCAAATGTGTTGGTATCGCACAGTCGATGGGGTATGAGGCCTTCAGCCAGCCGATTGCGTTCCTGACCGGGGGAACCGATGCCGCCGAAGCCGCGAAAGCTGGATTCGAGGCTGTTTCCCTCATGGCGATGCCCTGGGACAACAAGGAGCGGTCGAGTGTCTACCACACGCCGAACGATCTTCCCGAAGCAATAGATCCCAAGGCGGTCGAGGAGACGTTGTCCATCGCGATCAGATTCATCGAGCAGGCAGATGCTGCGGTTCAGCATTCGTGAAGTACTTCAATCGTAGCGCCACCTGAACTGAGATCGGTGATCCTGTCTATGATTTCCTGGACATGGATGGTCGGAACCGTAGCCCCTATGGTGATGCCGGTTGCGAAATCTTCGGTGGACCGGCCGTCCTTCTCCACGAGCAGATTTCGGACTTGCTCATAGATTTCATAGCCGATCTGTATGGTAAGATTGGATTTTTCAATGAGTTCTTCGGTTTTCAAGGTATCAATCACGGCTTTGGCTGCATCCCCATATGCTTTCACCAGCCCTCCGGTACCCAACAGCGTTCCGCCAAAATACCGGACGACCATTACCAATACGTTTGTGACTCCGCTTCCCTTGAGCACTTCCAGTACCGGTCGTCCTGCGGTGTTCTTCGGTTCGTGGTCGTCGCTTTGGCTGAACTGGGTACCATCGGGACCAAGCACCGCTGCATGGACTACATGGTTTGCCTGCGGATGCAAGGCGCGGGTCGCAACGATTCTTGCCTTGATGTTCTCGATTCCGTCGAGTGGTTCGGCGATGGCGACGAATCGGGATCGTTTGACTTCAATCTCGACTTGGTTCTCGGATAGGGGAATTCTCATGGTTTGATGATACCATGGATATTCCTAAACCAACAGATTGGTAGGAAGTCAAAGCCTGCCATGCAACAGCAGAAATACACTTTAACTTTAATATGCAATATGTTAGAATTGTAACAACTTGAGTTGTCTTGTCAAACGACTGGAGAGTGTTGTATTTTTAATCAAGGCTTTTGGCAGTACTCAAGTATAGAATTTGCATACACTATTCGTAATCCGGTTCGTGCAGATATTGAGGTAAAAATGATAAAGAGAGAAAAACGAATACAGGAACTCACAAATTTTATAAAAGTGAATAACGCTTGTTCAATAAGTGAGTTGTCTACCAAATTCAACGTTTCGGAAATGACCATTCGCCGTGATTTGGCGATATTGGAATCCAATGGGATAGTTCGTTATCTTCACGGTGGAGCTTTGTATAATTCTGGCTCGGATACCCAACAGGCGAATAGTGATGATGTAAAAGATTTCAACGACTCGGATTACTTGTTCAATCAACAGATTGTAAAGAACAGGGAAGATAAGATTGCAATCGCTAGGAAGGCTTCGACCCTCTTGGAACAAGATGAGTCGGTTATGATCGATTCTGGAACGACCATGTCGTATTTATGTCGGGAAATTGAGAATACTTTTTCTTTTACCGCAGTATGTTGGTCGTTGAATGTGCTGGTTGAGCTAAGCAGAAAACCAAATTGCAAACTGATTAGCTATGGTGGCTATTTCCATTCTCAAACCAAAATGTTTGAGAATCCTTATCCGTCTGATTTTATGAAGTATACCCGAGCCTCGAAAGTTTTTATCTCGGCAGGTGGGATACACCCCCAACTTGGAGTAACTTGCCCCCTCTCTTATGAATCGGAAACAAAGAGAAAAGCCATTGAATCAAGTAAAACAAGTATTCTTTTGGTGGATGCCTCAAAATTCGGGAAGGTCTGCCCGACTCATTTTGCGAATATTGAAGACTTCGACATAATTGTTACCAACGATTCTCTTGAAGAGTCGATGAAAAAGGAAATCATTTCACGAGGAGTCCGCTTGATACTTGTATAAGCGTTTAGCGTATCGACATAAAATGTGATATTATTGTTAGAAGATTTACAAAAATCAATAATTGTTGACAATGTTTCATTGAAGCTGTATCTTTATGTTAAAAATATAACATAAAGTGAGGCGTATATGCTTGCATTCATATATGATTCGGATAATAAGTTGAGTTTGAAGCAAATTGAAAGACCGGCTTCAAGTAATACCAGCGCTGTAGTCAAGGTTGAAGCGACCTCGATTTGTGGAACAGATTTGAGGGCCTATCGATTTGGTTCTTCTAAAATCAAGGCACCAAGGACTATAGGTCATGAGATGGTCGGTACCATCGTGGAAATCGGAAAGGATGTCAAGAACTTCTCGATCGGTGATCGTGTACAAGTAGCGCCTGCAATTGGATGTGGAGTGTGCCCTTCGTGCAGAAAGGGAAAAACCAATCTCTGTGATTCCCTGAAAACGATCGGCTTTGAATTTGACGGTACGTTCGCCGAGTATGTCCATATCCCGGTTGAAGCCTTTATGCAGGATCACGTTTCAAAGGTTCCTGATGGACTCGACCCTCGGGAAGCTGTTCTGACCGAGCCGATCGCATGTATAGTGAATGCCCAACAGTATCTGAATATTTCAAAGGGAGATATTGTAGCGATCTTTGGGTCTGGTTTTATCGGTACGATGCATGCACAACTTGCATACCATCAAGGAGCAAGCAAAGTGTTCATGATCGATGTGAACGATGCAAGAATTGCCAAAGCAAAAGAAATGCTGCCGATGCTATATGGAATCAACTCAATGAAAGAGGACCTATTCCCTACAATTATGCAGCATACAGATAATTTCGGGGTGGATGTCGCTATAACTGCATGTTCGGTTGGTAGTGCCCAATCGGATGCTTTGGGTATTATCGCCAAACAAGGAAGGATCAGCTTGTTCGGAGGGCTACCCAAGGAATCAAAAGGATTTCTTGATAGCAATATAATTCATTATAAGGAAATCTCTCTATTTGGGGCCCACGCTTCAACTGTTTCCCAGAATAGATATGTACTGGATTTGATAGCGAGGGGGAAACTGAATGTGAAACCCTTTATCGAAAAAACGTTCCCTCTTTCACAAATAGTGGAGGCATTCGAAGCGCTTAATAATGAACTCATCGTTAAAGCGGTCTTGATACCCTAGGGGGTTAATTTTCACAGCCAATGAATGGATGCAGGGTTAATTACTTTTTATGGATAGGCTTGTAGCTCTTTGCCCATATCAGCACGCTTTTCCTGTCAGTAGATTTTTTATCCTGGTGACAGGAAAATGTGATGCTCGCAGTGCCATGCATCATTATACATTGTTTATTCCCGAGCGAGTGAAGGCAACGTGAGGACCCATACCTCGCTTTCTGGGTCCGGGGCTTGCCCTGGGGGTATCGATATCATTCATTCCCACGGAGCCTACCAAAGTGAATCCCCGATACACTGATTGATGTTCGTGGAATCCTAATTACAAAGAGGAGTTGCCGGAACAGTCTCCAAGAGGCATACATCATTGGGAAATTATGAAAAAATCTGCTTGGGAATGATTCAAAATGTTTGAAAAATAACATACAGTATTAATTTATCAATACATATTCATGAATAGAAATTATTATAAATAATTACATTAAATATACTTATTAAGTATTTTCATAGGAAAATGGCATAAATTGGTGATGCTGGCAAAATGTTGTCAAATTCTCATAAAAATGTTGACAACGGTATTTCCTTGATTGATAATGAACATATGTCACAGATCGTGTGACGGTTTCTAACATGACTGAGTAAACCGATAAGGAGGTTGTACGTATGAAGTCAAGATTGTTTGTAGTTTTCATGGTTTTGCTTCTTGTTGTATCTGTTTTTACAGTTTCTGCAGGGGCACAGAAAGAGGCTGTCGCTGAAAAGCCATTGATTGGATTTATCACCAATGGACCCTACGAATTTTGGACATATTCTGCGGCGGCAGTTGAGATTCTGAAGAAGGATCTGGATATCGATGTTGAATTCTTGCTTCCTCCAAATGGTCTTCCTGAAGAGCAAAAGCGATTCATCGAGTCGTTGGTCACCAGGGGTGTGGATGGTATTGGTATCAGTGTAACCGATCCGGATAATGTAACACCATTTTTGAATGAGATTATGGAAACTGTACCAATGGTGATGTTTGACAGCGATGCACCGAATAGCAATAGATTGGCATACGTCGGTATGAGCAACTATGCTGCAGGAAGAATGGCTGGACAAGCTGTTACGGAAGTGCTTCCGAATGGTGGCGAGTTCATGATTATTGTTGGACGCCTGGATGCACAGAATGCAATCGAACGACGTCAGGGAATGATCGATGAATTGAATGGCGAACCGTACGTTGCACAATATCCCGGCAAAATGACTCCCAACACTCCAAACCTGAAATTGGGTGGAGGAAAATGGACCTTGCTTGAAACGAGAACAGATGGTGGCGATCAGTCCAAAGCCAAGTCCAACTCTGAAGATGCGATCTTGAAGTTCCCGCAAATGGATTTGATGGTTGGCATGTGGAGTTATAGTTCTCCAGCGATTATCAGTGCCGTTGCCGATGCTGGACTTCTTGGAAAGATGAAGATAATCGGGTTTGACATGGAGAATGAGTTGTTGCAGGCAGTTAAAGACGGAAACGCGTATGCGGCTCTCGGCCAGGATCCCTTTACCTATGCTGTCAGAACCATAGAAATATTGGCGAAGAAAGCACGCGGTGAAGCGGTTTCCATCCCCGCCGACAAGTTGATCGATGTCCCGGCACTAAAGATCACCGGACAAAACATTGATGAAGTTTGGGGAAAATACAAGGCCCAGCTTTCCGATGGTAACAAGTATCTTGAAGCAACCAAATAGTTTCATAGGCCAAATCGTGAGCGAAGGAATGTAATTCGATGTATAGAAACCGGTCGGGGCTCACTCTGACCGGTTTTTAAAAGACCGGATGCATTGGTACCGACTACGAATACTATCGAATTATTCAACTGTTTGTTGGACTCAAAGAAGGGTGGGCTGATTGTGGTTGATATGGAAAAAATTATGAAAAACGAAGAAAAGCCATCGTCGATAGGGCACGATCTACCAGAGGAATATGTGCTTGAAGTGAAGAATATTTCAAAATCGTTTCCGGGTGTGCGAGCTCTAAACGATGTAAGTTTCAACCTCAAGGTAGGAGAGACACTTGCTTTGGTAGGTGAGAATGGAGCAGGCAAGAGTACTATGATGAAAATACTTGCTGGGGTATATGTACCTGATGCGGGAGAAATAATCATAGAGGGAAATGCTGTTTCCATTGGATCGGTGGAGAGAGCCACCCAATTTGGTGTAGCGTTGGTCCACCAGGAGTTGAACCTGTGTGACAATTTGTCCATTGCAGGGAACGTCTTTCTTGGAAGGGAACCAAGGTATCGACATCTCAAGAAGGTTATCGATTTTGATAAGATGAATAATGATGCCACTGAGGTGCTGAATAGGGTTGGTCTCCATTTGAACCCTTCGATAATTCTCAAGGAATTGCCAATTAGCTCTCAGCAATTGGTTGAAATCTCCAAGGCACTGTCTATCAATGCGAAAGTGGTGATGTTTGATGAACCCACCAGTAGTCTTTCAGAACATGAGACGGAACAATTGTTTAAAGTGATAAGAGATTTGAATCAAAATGGCATTAGTTGCATTTACATTTCCCACCGGCTAGGTGAAGTCAAGGAAGTCGCCGATAGGGTAATCGTCTTGCGCGATGGGAAGCTATCCGGTTCACTCAACAAAAACGAGATTGATCGTGACAAGATGATACGATTGATGGTTGGTCGTGACATAGAGAAGATGTATGAAAAACGACATCTGGTGACGGATAAGGTGCGGCTGCAATTGGAGGACTTGATTGTTCCGAAGCAAGCCCGGTTTCCCGTAAATCTGTCCGTACGGGGGGGTGAGATAGTTGTCCTCTCCGGGCTAATCGGTGCAGGCCGATCTGAATTGTTGCATACAATTTTCGGAGTAGATAAAAGTTGGGGTGGACGGATTTTATTGGATGGAAAAGAGGTGACAATCAAAAAACCTGTGGATGCCATCCATGCGGGTATGGTTTTGGTACCAGAAGACAGGAAATTGAATGGACTTGTTGTAAATATGGAGGTGGATAACAATATTGCACTTCCGGGATTATGTGACAATTTGTCCAAGAAAGGATTTATCGAAAAGAGGAAAGTAGCTGAATTGGCTGAAAGGATGGTTCAAAAACTTGATATTCGGCTATTTAAGACAACCCAATTCGCAGAATCCCTTTCAGGAGGAAATCAGCAGAAGGTAGTCTTGGCAAAATGGCTTGCTATGAATCCAACGTTATTATTACTCGATGAACCTACTCGTGGAATTGATGTTGGTGCAAAGGCTGAAATATATAAATTACTTGAAGACCTGGCTCAATTGGGTGTGGCGATTCTTGTAGCTTCCAGTGAATTGCAGGAAGTACTCGGTATCGCCGATAGGATAGTCGTGATGTGTGAGGGACGGATAACAGGAGAGTTGGATCCCGCGTCCTGCAGCGAGGAAGATATCATGAAATTAGCAACGGAGCGTTTAGTATGAATAAAAACAACAGAATGATTGAGTACATTCGCAGTATGAAGCGGATAGGAGGGATAACTTTTCTACTATCCCTGATTATATTGGTTACCGCAATAATCAATCCACAATTTTTAAGTTCATATAATATAAGGAATATTCTTCGTTGGACAGGCCTTTTTGGATTGTTGAGCCTTGGGGCGGCCTTTGTTGTTATCACAGGAGGCATCGACCTGTCCATTGGCTCTGTTGTAGGACTTATCGGGTCGATTGCCGCCTATCTGATGGTTCATGCGCAATGGCCTGTTTGGGTTGTGTTGATTTTTATCATCGTGTTGTCTGCAACCATAGGATTGATTCATGGGTTGCTCATTACCAAGATTCACATGCAAGCCTTCGTTGTGACACTTTGCGGTCTGTTCGTATATCGTGGCCTGGCACGTTATCTAATGGACGATCGGACACAGGGGTATGGGACTGGATTCCAGAGTGTACGGTTTCTTGCAAGTGGACGTCTCCCCTCAGCTTTCTGGACAGATGGGCAGGCTCCCAAGTTTATCCTCAATTGGTCGATTCCAATGCCGTTCATATTGTTGTTGGCTATAGCCGTGCTGATGGCTATTGTTTTAAATAAAACAATATATGGGCAACATCTAAAAGCTACAGGAAGAAATGAATGTGCTTCCCGGTTCAGTGGAATCCACACTGATAATGTTTTGATAATTGCCTACGTAATCAGTTCAACACTTGCAGGACTTGGGGGATTGCTATTTTCCCTCGATTTGAACACCGTTCAGCCTTCTTCAATGGGAAACATGTATGAGTTGTATGCCATTGCCGGTTGTGTTGTTGGAGGTGTGAGTCTGAGAGGTGGGGACGGCTCTATCCTAGGCGTGATTCTTGGAACGGCAATTGTTCGTGTCTTATACAACGCGATCAATGTAGCAGGTGTGTCGACCCAATTGGAACAAGTAGTACTAGGGCTTGTCATTCTAATTGGTGTCGCCGCGGATGAAGTCGTACGGATGATCGCTGCCCAAAGAAAAGTGCGTGAATCTATGATCCTTGCCCAAAAGGCACTGGAAAAATCCAAACAAGCAGAAACTTGAATAATGCAAAAAGGAGAAGACAATGGCAGACTATTTGGGAAAAATTTGGACCAGGGAAGGTCTTAGAGCCTATATTTCGGATGAATCGGCTATAGCTGGTGCCAGTCCTTTTGTATTCAATGATGGAAAAGCAGCAGGCGTTCAAGGTGTTGATGTGTATACGGGAAGCGGCCTAGCATTTCAAGTGATTCCTGGAAGAGCCTTGGATATCTATGGATGCAGCTTTAAGGGTATTCCCCTGCAATTCACCTCTGCGACTGGTATGACTTCCCCTGGTTATTATGAAGAGCCGGGGTTGAATTGGTTGAGGACGTTCTTTGGGGGACTACTTTCCACATGTGGTATCACCAATAGTGGAGCACCCTCCATAGACAATGGAAATGCATTTGGTCTCCATGGGCGGATAGGAAACGCCGGGGCAGAAGATGTTTCAGTTTCTCAAAAGTGGATTGGGGACGAATACAGTATCTCGATTTCAGGAAGAATGCGAGAAGCCTTTGTGATGGGTGAAAACTTGACCTTGACCCGAACGATATCGACAAGACTTGGGTCCAGTACGATACGTATTGAGGATGCGATTGAGAACCGTGGTTTTGAGCCACAACCGCTTATGATGTTGTATCATTTCAATTTTGGGTTCCCGTTGCTTTCGGAGAAATCAAGAATTGTAATCCCAAGCAAGACTACGACGCCTCGAGATAAGCAGTCGGAAGTGGACAATGGTGTTTCCGAGTGTTTTGAATATCCCAAGCCGATCCAAGGATATAAGGAAAAAGTGTTTTTCCATTCCGTTGGCGCTGAATCCGACGGGAAGACCTTTGTGGCATTGGTCAATCCAGATATTCAGGGTAACCCCCTGGCAATCATGTTGCGTTACAATCGTTATGAATTGCCAGAATTGACCGAATGGAAAATGCCCGGGAAAGGCTGTTATGTTTGTGGTCTGGAACCTGGTACAGTCAACCCGATAGGTAGGGCAAAAGCACGTGAAAACAAACTCCTACCGATGCTGGATCCACAAGAAGTGTACAATGTAACAATCGAATTCGAAGTTTTGGATTCAATCGACAAGATTAAGGGACTGGATGTGTATGCCAAGTCATTGAGGAACTCGTAAGTACCTTATACGGAGGTTTGTAATGGAACAATCAGAGATTTTTCGCATAGTAAAGGAAGCAGTGAAGACCCACGATGGTTTGTTGCGGATGCGACCAAGCTGGGTAGCCAGGACATTTCTCGAACCGGGAAAGCGGTTGGGGCTGAAGGAACATGAATACCCTGTGGGTAAACGGGGTTTCATATGTGAAAGGTGGTTGGGCTCGGAGACAGAAGTTGACAACGAGGTGAAATTCGAAAACGAAGGGTTGTCGCTGTTGGATATCCCCGGTCATGATATTTTGCTTCGGGATGCGGTTCAGGCTGCAAAGACGGAGATCTTGGGAGCTGAATATGCAAAAAACCACAAGAACCTCCTCAGGCTTGCCAAGATCTATGACTACAAGGGAAGGATATTTTACCATTTTCATCAAACACAAGAGGAAGCGTCAAAAGTTGGAGCTACCTCGAAGGAAGAAGCGTACTATTATCCGGAAGGCGTTGATTTGGGACCACATCCAGAGACATTCTTCGGTGTGCATCCATATATTGTGGAGCAGAACAAGCAATATGAGATATTGCTGCCTTGTCTCAAGGAGTGGGATAGCGAATTGATACTCCAGCATTCGAGGGCATATTTGAACGTTCCTGGCGAGGGTTTCCATCTACCAGCTGGTGTATTGCATGCTCCGGGTTCTGCCCTAACGATTGAATTGCAGGAACCTTCGGATGTCATGTCGGTTTTCCAATCCAATGTTGAGGGGAAGCAAATTTCCAAAGAGTTGCTGTTCAAGGATGTGGAAAAGAAAGTTGTGCAAGAAAAACAGGAGAAGGCTGTTTTGGACCAGCTCAATTGGGACATCAATGGGGATCCGTATTTCTATGAAAATCGTCATACTCCCCCAATCTTGATTGAAGAGACGGCGACCGAGGAAAGTCAGGAATACTGGATTTACTATAATACCACCCGCTTCAGTGGAAAAAAATTGGTAGTCAAACCCCATAAGAAGGTGTTAAGCAAAGATATGGGAGTCTATAATATTCTTGTTTGGAAAGGTCGCGGCAAGGCTGATGATCTATTGGTCGAAGGGCAGAATTTCGGGAAAGATGAGTTGCTGGTTGTCGACGACAAAGCTCGCAAGGGAGTCTTGTACGAAAATACTGGCGATACCGACTTGGTGATTCTAAAATTCTTTGGACCGGATATAAACAATTCGGTCATTCCATTCATTCCAAAATACCCGGAACAAAAGAAATCTTAATAAGGAGAGGATTATGAAAAAGCCAAAAATTGGACTATTGGGAATCATGCATGGACTTTACGATGAAAAGCAACCGGAAATTACTGCTCAACAGGAAAAATTTGCTAGAGAGGTAATTGGGAAACTTTCTGATAGAGCCGATATCACTTTCAAGAAAGCAGCAAAAACCAGAACCCAGATTGAAGAGACTGTCGCGGAATATAATAACGGTGGATATGATGGCATCATGATTATTATGCTTCTATATAGTCCAGGCTTTACGTTGATAGGAGCATTGAAGGAGAACAGGCTTCCTGTGATGCTCGCAAATGTCCAACCATTACCAGTGGTGACTACCGACTGGGACTGGAGTAGGTTGACCACGAACCAAGGTATCCACGGAGCACAAGACACCGCAAATATGTTGTTACATGCAGGAATCAAACCAGCAATAATAACTGAGGATTGGAAAAGCGACGCATTCAAGGAATTCTTCACCGATTGGGCGAAAGCGGCCCAGACCCACAACGCCCTTAAGAAAATGCGTTTGGCTGTTTTCGGTAGAATGAAAGGGATGGGAGATATTGTTGGGAATGATGAGAAATTCTATCGGATGATTGGGCCAGAGGTCTTTTTTGAAGGTATTGGTGATATATACAAACTGATGCTTGAAGTGACCGATAAACAGATTGCGGAAAGCATTGCTGAAGACAAGAGGAATTTCCAAGTTGATCCAAAATTGACCCTTGAAAGACATCAATATGCGGCGAGAATGCAATTGGCTTTCGAGCGGTTCCTGATTGAGAATCGCTTCAACGGATTCAGTGCAAATTTTGGCGTTTTCGCTGAAGATGGACGATTCAAACAGATCAACATGTTGGCTGCTTCAAATCTCATGGCCAAAGGCTATGCGTATTCAAATGAAGGCGATGTGCATACTGCTGCCCTGGTAGGCGCAGGTCATATCCTTGTCGGCGATGCCCATTTTACTGAAATGTATTCTCTCGATTATGAGAAGGATTCCGCATTGATGAGCCATATGGGAGAAGGAAACTGGAAAATTGCCCGAAAAGATCGTCCAATCAAATTGATCGACAGGGAACTGGAGATTGGAGGATTGGATAATCCGCCGACAGTAGTCTTCAGCGCCCAACCGGGACCTGGGACTCTGGTCTCTTTGGCTCCTCTCGATGATGTTGATTACCGTCTGGTGATTTGCAACGGATCTATTCTCGATACACCCGAGTATAAGAATGTTCCAATGACATATTTCCATTTCAAGCCAGATACTGGTATCAGGAGTGCAATGGATAATTGGATGCGATACGGCGGAACCCACCACCAGACCCTTACTTTGGGGACTCATGGAAGAAGGTGGGAAATGTTGTGTGACATGCTAAAAATCGCATACGAGAAAGTTTAAGCGGGAATGAGTTTTATAACGTGGGTGTCTGGGCTGGTAAGAAGCCGACATCCGCGTTTTTTCTAGTAGGCATAAGCCCTGTTCATGCTATGGATGGAAATTTTTGGATTGTATTCGGGAGGAATTGATGGAAAAGAAATATGTGATGGCGATCGATCAAGGAACCACAGGAACCCGAGTCATCTTGTTCGATCATGAGGGTCAAGTCCATTCGACAGCTTATCATGAAATAAAACAGATATATCCTCATCCTGGTTGGGTTGAACACAATCCTGTGGAGTATTGGGAAACAGTACTGGATTGTACCCGTGAGATCTTGGCTGAAGGCAAAGCGAATATTGAGGAAATTGCCTGCATCGGAATAACAAACCAGCGTGAAACAACAATATTATGGGACAAGATTACTGGTGAACCGTACTATAACGCCATCGTTTGGCAATGTAGAAGGAGCGCGGAGATCTGCGAGAGCTTGAAAGAAAAGGGTTATGAACCAATGATCCGCAGGAAGACCGGGCTCGTGGTGGACGCCTATTTTTCTGGAACAAAGATTCGATGGATTTTGGATAATGTTCCCGGAATAATGGATCGAATCAGGGAGAATCGTGTGTGCATGGGCACAATAGATTCATATCTTATCTGGAAACTGAGTGGAGGGGCTTCCCATGTAACCGATTATAGCAATGCCTCGCGAACAATGCTTCTTGACGTACACAATCTTGCTTGGGACCAGGAGTTGCTGGATATGTTGGATATTCCCGCATCGATCCTCCCCGAATTGAAACCGAATAGCGGGCATATGGCAACAACATCTGCCAAGGTTTTTTTCGGACAGGAAATTCCAATCTCCGGGTCAGCTGGAGACCAGCATGCGGCTACGTTTGGGCAGACCTGTTTTGAAAAGGGAATGGCAAAGAATACATATGGTACTGCTCTGGCCTTGATGATGAATATCGGTGAGACTTTTGTTCCTTCCAAGCATGGGCTAACCACAGATTTGCTTTGGAATATCGATGGCAAGACTTCGTATGGATTCGAGGGTGTGATTTTTATTGGTGGTGCTGCTGTGCAGTGGTTACGGGACGGATTGAAAATAATTGAAAGCGCATCCATGTGCGATCGGCTTGCCGAGAAAGTTCCAGATACCGGCGATCTTTACCTGGTTCCTGCATTTACGGGACTTTGTGCCCCGTATTGGGATATGTATGCGCGAGGTCTCCTCATCGGCATAACTCGCGGAACTACACAGGAACATATCGCCAGGGCAGCCTTGGAATCGATGGCCTATCAGACCAGGGATGTTGTCGATGCGATGGTGAAAGACTCCCGAGTCACCCCCGAATCTTTACGGGTGGATGGCGGTGCCTCGAAAAGTGACTTCCTGATGCAATTCCAGTCTGACATCCTAGGTATCCCTGTGGAACGTCCCGTGGTTTCGGAGATGGCTGCACGTGGAGCCGCATACTTGGCAGGACTGGGGATTGGCTTTTGGAGTGACCTGAAGGAATTGAGTAGGCATTGGAAGCGCGAGCGTCTTTTTGAGCCAACGATAAGCGTCGATCAACGGGAAAGCCTGTACGACGGGTGGAGAGAAGCAGTCAATAGATCCCTGCAGTGGGATAATCGAAGTAAATTGAAAAGAAAGTGACAAAATATTAACAAAAAATGGTAATTTTTATTGCTGTTTAGCTAAAATGAAATTTAATTAACAAAATGGTATTGACATTGTTACAAAATTAACTACAATTAGGTAGGTAGTGTCGGATAACACTGTTGTTTACTTAGGAGGAACGTATGCGACCTGATAGGTTTGTTGATAAGGTTGCCTTTATTACTGGCGGCGGGCAAGGAATGGGACAGCAACTGGCGGTCGATATGGCAAGGGAAGGTGCTCGGGTTGTTGTTGTGGATATCGATGTTCAAGGTTTGGAGGAAACGAGAACTCTTCTGGAAGAGCAGAATTCCGATTATTTGATTATCGAGTGCGACATTTCAGACGATGTCCAGGTTGCCGATGCAATCGGAAAAACCATTGGAAAGTATGGTCGATTGGATATCCTGGTGAACAATGCCGGCTTGTTGCGGAATGCAACAATAGAGGAAACGACCAACGATTTGATCGACAAGACGATCGATATCAATATCAAGGGGATTCTATACGCAATTCGTGAAGTAACTCCAATCATGAAGCGTCAATCATATGGACGTATTGTAAATGTTTCCTCGATCACTGGAAAAAATGGGGATAACTCGACTACGTTCGTTTACGGCGCTTCGAAAGGAGCGGTAATTACCATAACCAGATCGGTTGCACGGCAATTGGGTCCGTTCGGGATTACCTGCAACGCGATCGCACCACATGCAGTCATGACAAAGATGATGTACTACTGGGACGATGCGAAGAAAGATGCGATGGCAGAGAAGATTCCAGTGAAGCGACTTGGAACTGTGAAGGACATGTCCAATCTCATGATGTTCTTATCCTCGGATGATGCTTCCTTCATAAATGGAGAGGTTGTCAATATAAATGGTGGATACTATATGGACTAGAATGATATTTTTTTCATGATAATGTTTGTTAATTATCAAAAAATGTGAAAAATGTTATATATGTTACAATAAAAATTGACTTTGGTGTTTTTTGGATGGTATAATGGTGGTACATCTAGTGCAATCGAATGGAACAGGTAACTTTTGAAGTTAAAAATTGAAAAGGGGTAAAAGTATGGGGGTAGATCTTAGAACTTATGTTTTTCTGGATTCGCTTCAATCGCAAATGGCGTCGTTTATTTCAACAATCTCAAAAGGATATTTCCCTGTAGCGGAGCAAGCATGCGCCATCTTGGAAATATCACCGGGAATCGAGATAAACCGAGTAACCGACATTGCTCTCAAAGCGACTGATGTCAAGCCAGGGATTCAAATTGTAGAACGATTGTTCGGGTTGTTGGAAGTTCATTCCGATAGCCAGGCAGATGTCAGGCAGGCAGGTGAAGCGGTACTTAAAGCCTTGGGCTTGAAAGAGGAAGATCGAATAAAGCCACAAATCCTGACCAGTCAACTAATCAAGAATATGAGTGATCACCATTGCCAGTTGATCAATAAAGTTCGACACGGAAATATGGTACTTCGGGGAGATACCCTGTATGTCCTTGAGTTGCAGCCCGCTGCATATGCGTTCTATGCCGCTAATGAAGCAGAAAAGGCCTCCCATATCAATATTGTCGAGGTGGTTGGTTATGGAAGTTACGGCAGGGTCTATATCTCGGGGAATGAAGCAGAGGTTCTTATCAGCAAAGAGATTGTTGAGAGTAGGATTGCCTCGTTGTCTGGTAGGGTTTTGAGTGATAAGAGCAAAGAATAACAAGGAATAACTTAAAAGGAGAACATGGTATGGCGGAAATTTTTGATAGCGCACTGGGTATGATCGAGACAAGGGGCTTCGCTGCGATGGTCGAAGCATCGGATGCTATGAGCAAGGCTGCGAAAGTTCAGCTGGTTGGATATCAACAGATTGGAGGCGGTTATGTGACCGCTATTGTCCGAGGTGATGTCGCCGCTGTCAGGGCTGCGATAGAGGCGGGAACTGTAGCCGCCCAGAAGGTTGGTGAAATAGTGTCCTCGCACATAATTCCACGACCACATACGATGGTCGATGAGGTATTGCCATTGGGTCGGCCCGAGAAGAAGAAGTAATGGATTTGCGTCTATGATGTCAGATGAAATGCGTCCTTCGGGACGCATGTGTCTCAATCTGGAGGATTACTACAATGGTGTTGGGGAGAGTTGTTGGAACGGTGGTGTCTACCGCAAAAGCTGAACAGCTTGAATCACTCAAGTTGCTCCTAGTGGAAAAAATATCTATTCCGAGCCTTGCTGGAGTCAATGATTTTGTGGTTGCGCTGGACTCTGTTGGAGCCAATATTGGTGAAATTGTATTTTATGTCACAGGTTCCAGTGCACGGCTGACTTCTGTTTCCAAGGGGAAGCCTTCCGATGCAACTATCGCAGCTATTGTCGACAATATTGACTTGTATGGGAACATGATCTATCGGAAGGATCAAAATCTTGAGGATTAGTCTATGAATTTTGCTAGGGTATGCGGTTCGGTTGTTAGCAATACTCGTGACGAAAGCTATATCTCTTCGAGATTTATGCTAGTCGAGATTTGTGATTCGGAAGCCAAGGGTAGCGGAAGCTATCTGGTGGCTCTGGATATTATCGATTCCCGACCAGGAGACATGGTACTCGTTTGCCAAGGCAGTTCATGCAGGTGGACATTCGAGACGGAGAACTTGCCGGTTGATACGCTGATAGTTGGGATTGTCGATAGAGTGTACTCGGGGAATAAGACATTGTACCTCGGGTGAACCATAGAACCAAGGAGATGTACTTGTGAGTCAAAGTATTGAAGATACAGTTCGTACATTGGTTGAGAAACTGGTATTGGAGTATAGCGCTTCCTCTGTAGGAGTGGATCATATCGCACCATCCCAATATGCGAGCGGTATATTTCCAACTATGGATCTGGCCGTAAAGGCTGCCTATGAAGCTCAACGGCACCTTGTTGGGCTTCCGCTTGAAAAGAGGAAAGAGATAGTCCAAGCCATGCGGGAAACCGCCATGGATCATGCCCAAGAATTTGCCGAGATGGCTGTTCAGGAAAGTGGTCGAGGAAATGTTGCCGATAAAATCGCGAAGAACATACTGGCAGCGAAAAAGACCCCCGGGGTCGAGGATGTCGAGACTTCGGCTTACTCCGATGAACACGGACTTTCCCTCGTGGAAAGAGCCCCTTATGGTGTCATCGGATCTATTACTCCCGTAACAAACCCTACTGCCACTATTATCAATAACGGTATCAGCATGATAAGTGGTGGCAATTCGGTTGTGTTCAATCCTCACCCGGGAGCGAAAAATGTTTCCTGCTTTGCGATTGAGGTACTCAATGCGGCTATCGAGCGAGTTGGAGGACCAAGGAATCTTTTGGTTTCACTGGCCCAGCCAACAATTGAATCCGCAAATGAGATGATGGGGCATCAAAAGATTTCCCTCTTGGTTGTTACTGGGGGGCCTGGAGTAGTCAAGGCTGCAATGAATAGCGGAAAAAAGGTGATAGCCGCAGGGCCGGGTAATCCTCCTTGCGTGGTTGATGAAACCGCAAAGATACAAAAAGCTGCGAAAGATATAGTTGATGGTGCTAGTTTCGACAACAATTTGGTTTGTATCTGTGAAAAGGAAGTACTCGTTGTCAAGAGTGTTGCGAACGAGTTGATTGGAGAGATGCAGAAGGTCGGTGCCTACTTGCTATCCGACCAGCAGGCTAAATCGTTGTTGGACCAAATAATTGAAGTACCCGGAATGATGAATAGCGAGGGTGTGGTAAAGAGGGAATACGTGGGGAAGTCACCAAGTTTTCTCGCTTCCTTGATTGGTGTTACGGTTCCTGAAAGTACCAGGTTGCTCATTTGTGATGTCGATGCGGGAAACCCATTGGTATGGACTGAACAATTGATGCCCTTCTTGCCGATTGTGAGAATGGAAAATGTTGACCAATGCATAGACTTGGCAGTCCAATGTGAACATGGGTTCAGGCACACCGCGATCATGCATTCGTTGAATGTGGAAAAGCTGAGCAAGATGGCTAGACAGATGAATTGTTCACTATTTGTCAAGAATGGTCCTTGTTATGCGGGTTTGGGAAATGGTGGTGCGGGGTATACTTCGTTCACAATTGCCAGTCCCACAGGAGAAGGGCTTACAAGAGCTCGTACCTTCACTAGGGAGAGACGATGCACTTTGGTTGATTATTTTAGGATCATCTAGATGTAAGAGGAGTCATTGAGTGAAATTAGGTCGGGTAATCGGAACGGTAGTCAGTACGAAGAAATTGGAATGTTTCGATAGGAAGAAGTTGTTGTTGCTTCAGCCGATTGATGAGAACGGACAACCGGTGGGAAAGCCGATTGCCGCTATGGACACCGTACAAGCCGGAGAAGGCGATACAGTGATGTTCGAAGGTGGCAAAGAGGCGGCTCAAGCTTTGGACAATTGGTTCAATCCCTGTGACGCCACTATCATCGGTATTGTAGATGGGATATCAACGGGAGAGTAGTATGATTCTTGCTAAAGTCCTTGGTTCGGTGACCTGTACCATAAAACATGAACATTACAAAGGGAAGAAGATTCTCATAGTTCAACCGGTAGATCCAAACGCGACACCATCGGGGAAATCTTTCCTTGCTCTCGATGGGGTGCAGTCGGGTATTGGAGACTTGGTTTTGGTTTTTGATGAAGGCGGTTCGGCAAGGGATATTCTCGGTGATAAGGATCTCTTGACAATCAGGACAATAATTGGTGGGATTGTAGATTCGGTATCGAAGGATTAGGAAATAGTGGATATGGTTAAAAACGTTGCTTTGGGTTGTGATCATGGGGCATATCAGCAAAAGGTCTTTCTGAAGACGTTCCTGGAGAATCTCGGGTACAACGTGGTTGATGTTGGTTGCGACATGAACGAAAAAGTTGATTATCCGGATATCGCATATGCAGTATGTAGGAAAGTTGTCACCGAATCATGTGATAGGGGAATTATGTTGGACGGGGCGGGAATCGGTTCGTCAATGGTTTGCAATAAGGTTAGGGGTATACGTGCGGCATTGTGTTATGATTTGAAAACGGTTGTAAACAGCAGGATGCATAACAATGCGAATGTGCTTACATTGGGAGGTCCATTGCATAAAGCCGACGAATTGAGCTTAATGGTAAGAACTTGGCTAGAAACTCCGTTCGAAGGTGGACGGCATATAGTAAGAATCAATAAGATGATGTCCATAGAGAGAGGGGGATTGAATTGATGGATCAAAATTCACTGGTTGAATTAATCACAAAAGAAGTTTTAAAGAAAATTGAAAGTTCCAAAGAAGGACTCGGGGCTACAGCGAAAGAAGACGCAATGAAAATCGCCGCTGCAAAAATCAATATAACGACTCCACGGGACATGGCAAAATATATAGACCATACATTATTGAAGCCTGAATCCAGGGCGGAGGAGTTTGATAAACTCTGCAAGGAAGCGATCGAATACCAATTCAAATCGGTGTGTGTCAATTCTTCTTGGGTGTCGTATGTGGCAAAGAAACTACAAGGAACCAAAGTTCTCGTTTGCTCTGTCGTTGGCTTTCCGCTTGGGGCAATGACAAGCAGGAGCAAAGCCTTCGAAACACGAGAGGCTATCGAGCATGGAGCTTCGGAAATCGATATGGTGCTCGCTGTGGGGAAATTGAGGGCCGGAGACTTCAAGTATGTTGAAGAGGATATCCTATCGGTCAGGAGGGCGACTCGTAGTTCCACCATACTCAAGGTGATTCTCGAGACCTCGATGCTTACCGATGAGGAAAAGATAATTGCGTGCCAAATCTCCAAACGGGCAGGTGCCGATTTCGTTAAGACAAGTACCGGTTTCGGGGGCGGCGGAGCGACAGTTGCCGATGTACTGTTGATGAAACAGACTGTTGGCGAAAAAATTGAAGTAAAGGCTAGTGGGGGTATCAGGGACTTTGCCACAGCGTTGGCCATGTTGGAAGCTGGTGCAACCCGTATCGGAACGGGATCAGGCGTTGCCGTGGTGAGTGGCATGAAAGGTTCTGGAGGGTATTGATCCCTTTTGGTTTAGAAGGCTGATAATCATGTAAGGAGGACTATCAATGTTAAATTTTTCCTATTGGAATCCAACAAGGATCATCTTTGGTAAAGAATCGATAGCAGATGTCGGCCAGGAATCGGCCAAATGGGGGAAAAGGGTTCTTTTCCATTTTGGTGGAGGTTCCATAAAAGCGAACGGGGTATACGATGCGGTCACAAACTCTCTGAAGGAAGCCGGGTTGGAAGTAATATACCTGGGCGGCGTTGTCCCAAATCCGCATCTGTCCCTGGTGCGTCAAGGTATTGCCCTATGTAAGAAGGAAAAGATCGACTTGGTTCTTGCGGTCGGGGGCGGCAGTGTAATCGATTCTGCCAAAGCCATCGCATTTGGTACGAAATTGCAGGGCAATGAAGATGTTTGGAATGATTATTTCATGAGAGCGCAATATGAAATCCAGGATGCGCTGCCGGTTGGTGTTGTGTTGACCATTCCTGCCGCAGGATCTGAAAGCTCGACTGCTTCGGTGATAACCGATGAAAAAGAAGGGTTGAAAAGAGCGATCAATTCTGAAACCGTTATCCCGAAATTCGCTGTTATGGACCCTGAGACCAACTATTCATTGCCCAATTATCAAACAGCTTGCGGTGCAACCGATATTCTTGCCCACTTGCAGGAAAGATATTTCACTATGGTCGGTGGCAACGATTTGTCCGATCGTCTGCTTGAAAGCTGCATGCGCAATATCATTGCCAACGCTCCGTTGGCCCTGAAGAACCCGTCCGAGTATGTGTATAGGGCTGAACTTATGTGGACAGGAACTATTGCACACAACAACCTTCTTGATAGGGGAAGACTTGGAGATTGGGCAACACACGATATCGAGCATGAACTGAGTGCCCTGTATGATATCGCCCATGGCGCAGGCTTGGCGATCTTGTTCCCAGCGTGGATGAAGTATGTGTACAAAGACAATATCGATCGTTTTGTGCAATATGCAATTCGGGTTTGGGATGTCAGTCTCCCGTTGGAGGACAAGGATAGTATTGTGGAGGAAGCGATCAATCGTCTCCAGAATTTCTATAGACGGATTGGTATGCCCACAAGTCTGACCGAAGCTAAAATCGGTAAAGACAAGCTGCGGTTCATGGCCGAGAAGGCCTTGTTCGGTGAAAGGACACATTTGGGGAATTTCAAGAAACTGTATGTCGATGATGTTGAGAAGATTTATCACTTGGCATTGTAATCGATATCGTTACCATCTATGAAAAAACACATTGTCTTCATCTGGTGGGATGAGGTCGTCCAGGTTGTCCGCAATCTGACGTAGTGCCACCAGATGGGACCCTGCGAGGGGTATGGTCTGTCCGTGTAGGTTTGCATACAGTTGATCCTTGGTCCGTGCACCCGTCAAGACGGTATCGACCGGTTGCGCAAGGACCCAGGCAAGTGCGACTGTCGCCATGTCTGTTGCATATTCCAACGCCGTTTGTTCCAATGCATGTAATAGGTTGTGGAACGTTTCCACATACTGCATATCGAATGGAAACAACCGTCGCCTGAGATCCTTTGCATCCAGATCCTCCCGACTCCTATAGCGTCCGCCGAGAAGTCCGAGTCCAAGCGGGCTGTATGCAACTATCCGTAGACCATGGGCAGTGCACAGCGGAGCAAGGTTTCGGAGGCTTCTGGTCCACAAAAGGGAGAGGGGAATCTGGCAATAGGAGATTTCCGTTGCATCAAGCGCCTGTTGCAACAAAGGCTGTGTAAAATTGCTCACACCAATATGTTTTACCAAACCTTGGGCCCGCACGCGGCCCAAGGCCTGTAGATACGGACGGCAATCCTTTGTCGAATCGGGCCAATGCACATATAGGATATCGACATAGGTGGTACACAACCTTCGTAGCGAGGTCTGTACCGAAGCCAGGATATCCGAAGGTGATTTGGGTAGGAACAGCTTGGTAGCCAAGCAGTATTCCTCCCGGGAAACTTCCTTGGAGAACCGTTTCAGTTGTTGTCCGACCAGCTGTTCGGAAAGCCCCTTGCCATAGCCTTGTGCCGTGTCGAAGTGCCGTATTCCTCCCCGGAGGGCCGCATGGAGAGTCCGTATCGAGTCGTCACGTTGTTGATCGAGCCAATATCCACCACCAAAGGCCCAACATCCGAGGCCCAAGGTGGCTTTCCTTGTTTCAGGATCCATCAAGCTTCTTCGTCCAGGTCCTCTATCAATGTGCTGCTGAGCATCTTCTCACCCTCGAAGATGAACCTGCCGGTGAATCGGCGTCCTTCCAATGCCAAGGGGAACCACAATCGGTCGTCCTCCCACATCTTGTCATAAGGAAGATCGGAGACCGGGCACCAGAATGGTCGGGCCTCATCGGTTTCACCAAGTTCACCCGAGTGTTCGTAGGCGAAGAATACATGGCCGCGCATCGCCAAACCGTCGGTGAACTGGAATTCCAGCACACCTTTGTGTTCGACCTTGGTGACGTTTATTCCCGTCTCTTCGGCGATCTCGCGCATGGCTGCTTCGCTTGCCGTTTCGTCTTCCTCGATATGCCCGCCGGGAGCGTTGACCAATCCTTTGCCGAGTCCGGTCTTCTTGTCGATAAGCAGGACATTGTCTCCGTCGAACAGGTAGCAAAGCACTGCCGTCTCGGTCGGTTCCCAACTGTCCCAGTCGATCTCGTCCACGGTTCGGGCGGACGACGGTGCCACGACAGGTTCCGATTCGGCGACCTCGACCACAGCTTCCTGGGGGTGGTCTTCTGCCCAGCATGTGTCACAGAGGTTGTCATCATAGTTGATGATGGCGGTATAATTCAATTTCGCATCGCAACGGACACACTTGGTCCTGAACAGGAGAATGCGGTGGCGAAATGGAATACCGACCGCCATGGCGAGGAACAGGGCCGGAACCGCAAGCCAATGTGGCCAGCCACGGCTCAGTATGATCACGATGAAAATCTGCCACACCATCGCCAAGGAAGCGATGATCAGTGTCGCTGATCGTTTCTTGTAACTACGGGGGGCAAATTTCCTTTGATAGAGGTTTACCACAAGGATTGCAACGAGGAACCATAAGTATTTGTCGGCTATTGTTTCGAGTATCATGGTGTTGACAGTAGCCTGTGGATAGGGAAAAATCAAGGCCGATCGAATGCGGTTGCCGGGAATGTCCAGTTGCGTTGGCCTGCAGAATACGGTAATCTGGACAAGTCTCTTGTTTGTGAGGAGAATCCGATGTTGAAACCCGAAGAACTGGCCGGCTATATTGACCATACATTATTGGCAACCAATGCCACCGAAGATAAGATTACCCAATTGTGCCAGGAGGCATTGCAACACAATTTCGCCTCCGTGTGCGTAAACAGCTGCTGGACCGCAACGTGTGCCGCCCTGCTGAAAGGGAGTCCGGTGAAGGTCTGCACCGTTGTAGGATTTCCCCTCGGAGCCATGAAAAGTGAAAGCAAGGCTCTTGAGGCTGCCCAAGCCGTCGCTGACGGAGCAACCGAGATCGACATGGTGGTCAACGTGGGTTGGCTCAAGGAGGGGCGGTTGGATGCCTTCGAACAGGATATCCGCCTGGTGAAGGAAGCCTGTGGGGATTTATTGCTCAAAGTCATCATCGAGACGTGCCTGCTTTCCGACGAGGAGAAGCAGACGGCCTGTCGATTGGCAGCAAGCGCGGCGGGAAGTTATGTCGAGACTTCGACCGGCTTCTCGACCGGCGGGGCAACCGAACAGGATGTCGCACTCATGCGTTCGGTTGTAGGCGAGAATATCGGTGTGAAGGCCTCCGGTGGTGTCCGAAGTTTTGAAACAGCTGTTGCCATGATCTCGTCTGGAGCGTCCCGTCTCGGAACCAGTAGCGGAATCGCTATTGTCCAGGGAGCCGCATCGCATGCCGCGTATTGAGGAACGGGACAAATTGCCTGACGATTTTCTGAAGAGCCTCGGCTTTCCATCGATAACAGTACACCAGACGTTTACCCACTTCGATTTTACACTCCCAGGTCGTCGCGTCCTGGTTATCGGTCCGATGGGCTCGGGCAAGACCGAGTTTTCGGCACGGGTCTGGCGGGATGCCGCGATTGCCCAGAAGAAAAGCGATGTCATCCGTCGCTTGACCAGTACCAACGGAGTCGATCGCCGCAAAGTGTTTTTTGTCCGTTCCGAAATCGATGGACAACGGTTCCAGGAATATCCGGGTGATGCGCTCGCGTACCGCAACGGGTATATCCGGTGTGGGGAAAACATCGCACGTATCCGTGATTCGTTCGGATTGGAACAAGTTTTGGCCGACAACCCCGAGATAGGAACCTTTATCATCGACGAGGCCTCGTTCTTCGATGAGAGGATTGCCTATGTGGTGCGCAACCATAGCTTGGAACGGGGCATATTGTTTATTTTTCCCACACTGATATTGAATTTCAGACGGGATATCTTCAATTCGACCGCACGCCTCATGCTCGACATCGCAACCGATGTGATACCCCTGACGGCCTATTGCGAACATCCCGACTGCATGAAGGATGCCTTCTACACCTACCGGTATTATCGTGTCGATGGACAGGAATGTCCCGCGCTCTATTTCGACCCCCTGATCATTGTGGGTGGCGATACGCAGAAGGACGATCCGCTCAATCCCAACTATTGTTCACGGTGCGACGAACACCACTACCTCCCGGCAAAGGAGTATACGTTTTTCCACCTGAAACCGTTGGGTGAGCGGGCTTCCAGGGGTGATGCCGGCCCGCTGCGCGACGAGATGTATGCGTTGAAACACCATATCTCCGAATCTGCCTTGTACCAGCACATGGACCAGCGGTACGGCAGTCGTCCCGATGCCGAGATATTCATGAATGCGATCAAACCCGGGTGCCTCGCGGAGAAGGCTTTGATCTACCTCTTCTGCGAACAGAACCTGCTTGCCGAGGACCTGCTTGTCCGTCTGGTGTATGAACTCGAGCTCGACAGGGTGTACATGACCAAAGTCCTGAGCGACAACCTCCGTCCGGTCTCTTTCGAGCAACCATTGTTGACGGTCGTGGACTAATGGTCGGAATAATCCAAAAAGTGGGCGATTTCAACACTTGAATCGCTTGTTGCCTTGTTCCACACTGGTCACATGGATAGTATGGCAACCATTCCTTCAACTCGTAGGATCCACCATGCGGCGAAGCGTCCCTATCGTCTGTTCCGCACTACGCGGTTCACAATTCTCCAACAGTATGTCGATGTCCGGTCGATGGCGACTTACAAGTTCGAGAAGGCCTACCGTATCGAGATCTCCGGCAAGTGGAGGCATACTCCCTTGTTTCCACCCGTCCACGTAACGGAAATCCTTCAAATGGATTGCGACAATCTTGTCTCCAAAAGCCGAGAAGGCTTGGGAAAAGAAGATGGTTTGGGCTTGTGCACTGGGAACCGCGCCGATCGACCCGTCGACTTCGGCAAGGCCTTCCCATGGCAACAGGTTCACCGGATCATAGATCACCTGGAGACTTGGGGAATCTATTCGGTCGAGCAACCTCACCATCTTGTCGCAAGAGTCTATGGTGTGCTGTCGGGCCACCGCCTCCACCCCCACAATCGCACCATGGTGTTCGGCTGTCCGCACAAGCCGTTCGACCGATCGGCACAACCGGTCGAAGTTCCGTTCGGAGGACGTCTGGGGATGGAAGGAGCAGTCTGCGTTGGCCGAGCCTGTCTCGGTACCTACGACCAGGCAACCGAAATCGGACGCATACCGGAGATATTCCTCGAATCTCTGCAACGCGGAGTCCAACAGTCCATCGTCCGGATGTATCGGATTGATATAGCAGCCGAGTACGCCAATCGAAATATTCCGCTCGGCCAAGGTGGTGCGGATATTCCTCGCATACGCCTGACTCATGGCCCCAAGTTGGGGTGGGGGATCGACCAGGGCCTTGTGCAGCGCCAGTTGTATGGGCACTGGGGCGAAAGCCGCGAATGTCTGGGCCAAGGTGTCGATTGTCATACGACCGAAATCGTGCGCACGAAATCCGAATTGCATCATCCTACGAGTATAATCGGAGCAAATCGGAACTGTAAAGGAGCGTCTTGTTATGGTTTGTTGTACGCTTGAGGAATTCTCCGGCAAAGCCGATGGGGTTTGGGACAATTCCGCCGCCTTCGCTTCCGCACTGGCCCATATTGCCGAAGCGGGGGGAGGAACACTCTCCGTTTCGTCGGGAACCTGGCTGACCGGTCCGATCGAATTGTGCGACAACTGCACCTTGGAGCTCGCAGAGGGTGCGTGTATCAAATTCGTTGCCGATTTCACACGATACAAACCGGTGTGGACCCGCTGGGAAGGTGTCGATTGCTATGCGATGCAACCATGTATACAAGCGCGTAACCGTACCAATGTCGTCATAACCGGACAAGGAACGATCGATGGTGGGGGGGATCCCTGGTGGGATTACCGCAATGCGATCAAGGCTCAGACAGACCGGGGACCGCAGACAGAACTGGAGAAGATGTTCGCCGGATTGAACCCCGATTACCTGAAACAACCGGGAGGCGGTGGCGGAAGGGGGTCCCAGTTCCTTGCCCCTCCGACGATCCAGTTGTACCGGTGTGAGGATTGCCGCATAGAGGGAATCACGGTAGTCGATTCACCGTTCTGGACTATCCATCCTGTCTATTGCAGCCGCTTGGAGATTCGGAACGTTACGGTACGGAATCCCTACGAGGCACCTAATACCGATGGCCTGGACATAGATTCTTGTCGTGATGTGATTGTCGAAGATTGCTTTTTCGATGTCGGCGACGATGCGATCGCACTCAAATCGGGATCTGGAGCAGATGGTATACGGGTAGGTATTCCCACCAGGAATGTTTCGATAGCACGCTGTACGGTACAACGGGCACATGGTGGTATTGTCGTCGGAAGTGAGACGGCTGCCGGCATCTACCATGTGTCTGGGACCGATTGTACGTTTATCGACACCGACCGGGGAATCAGGATCAAGACCCGGAGGGGTCGGGGTGGCCATGTGGAGGATTTGACCTTCACCGGAATCAGGATGGAGAATACCCTCTGTCCCATAGCGATCAACATGTATTACCGTTGCGGGGTCTCTCCGGACGAAGGGGACACCCCCTTCTCCCTACATGCCATCGAGATTGGGGAGGCGACCCCCAAGATACGCCGCGTGACTGTCCGGAACCTGCACGCGACCGGTAGCCGGGCCTCGGCCGGGTTTTTCGTAGGATTGCCCGAATCTCCCATTACCGATTTGCATCTGGTCGGATGCCATATCGATACGCGGACGCACGAACCCGTTCCTACGGAGGATTCCGAAATGTACGACGGATTGCCGTTGGCAGCAGGGCGGGGCATGCGGTTCCGCCATTGCAGCGGTGTCCGTTTGGAAGATGTCCACGTCGAGGGAACCGACATACCCTACCATCTGGAAGAAGGTGTGGATTTCTCGTGAAAGACATTCCGTGATGCCAAGACAGATGGTATGATGCCCATATGGTTGTGAGCAAAGCAAAACCATTGCGATTGGCTCTTATGCTCGCCTCGATCCACACAGGATCCTCGGAGGCCTTGTGGTCAGGTATAGCCGATACGGCAGAGGCTTCCGGCCAAGTGCTTTTCGTCTTTCCCGGCGGTCGGCTCGATGCACCGGGTGAATTCGAATACCTGCGCAACAGCATCTACCGCTTGATCAACCACGAGACGGTCGACGCCCTTGTCAGTTGGGGATCCAGTCTGATCGGAACCGTCGATTTCTCCCAGGCGATCGCCTTCCACAAGCAATTCTTGGATCTTCCCCTCGTAACCATTGCTCTTCCGATGCCCGGGGCGCATGTTGTCTCGTTCGATGCCTATCAAGGGATGAAATCGCTCGTGCTCCACTGCATTCGGACCCATGGGGCGACACGGTTGGCTTTTGTCAGGGGGCCGGAAAACCATGGTTCGGCCGAGGACCGCTACCGGGCATATCTCGACGCACTTTCGGAATCGGACCTTCCCATACTCCCGCAGCTGATCAGTTCCCCCTGTCCCTGGCATGAAGGGGATCTCGCGTTGTCGGAGCTGATCGAAGAGCGCAAGCTGGTTCCCGGCCGGGACTTCACCATGGTGTGTTGTGCCAGCGACATGTTGATGCTCAATGCCGCCAAGGTCCTGGAGCGCAAGGGATTCGGCATCCCCCGGGATGTCGGTATCGTGGGGTTCAACGATTCGGTTGAGAGCAGATTCCTTTCCGTACCGGGTACCACCGTGCGGGTTCCTTTTTCCGAACTGGGGAAAGTTGCCCACAAGGTACTCATGGACAGCTTGGTGGGGACACCGGGTTCCGACGATATCATACTGCCCGCGCAACCGGTTATCCGGTATTCCTGCGGTTGCCTGCAATCGATGGCGGGAAAGCTGTCCCATAGCGGTTGCTTCGGCAGGGCGGAGTTGCACTCTTGGGCTATCCGGTACTTCGCCCTGGACCAGGAGCGGCAAAACGCCTATCTGGAACCGTTGCTCGATGCATTGTACCGGGGAGTGGGAAACCAGGGGATCTCCCTGTTTCCGTTGTTGTCCAAGGTATTGGAGCGCTACTTCCAAGACGAGCCCGACACATCCGCCTTCCAGCAGACCGCCGAAGCCGTCTCGGCCTTGGAGGACCTTGATCCAAGCTACCTGGAATCGATTGTCCGAAGGGGCAGGGCGCTTGCGTTGGAGACCCAATCGAGGCTGGCCAACAAGCGTAGTTACGAGTTTATCCAACAGGCCGAGCTGCTCAATGCCTTCAAATGCGATTTGCTCAAAGCCTGGAACCGGCAATCGCTGGTGGCGATCATGCTCCAACATCTGCCGAAACTGGGTGTAAGCCAAGCGTATCTTGTCATGAATGAGAACGATACCTACTCCCGGTATGTCGGGGGATACAGGGCCCAAGTGCCGATCGGGACTCCGGATGAACTGTTTCCATCGCATCGGCTGCTTCCACAACAGATCGACGCCACATGCGGTCCCGGCGTATACCTGGTCCAACCCCTATTCATCGAGAACCAGGCACTCGGCTATGTCATAACCGCCATTGCGGATCGGAATGCATTGAAACATGAGGAGCTCCGTTCATCCATAAGCAGTGCACTCAAGGGTGTCCTGTTGTTCGAAGAGATGGCGAAGGCAAAGGATGTCGCCGAACGGGCCGAACAAGCGGAGCTGGATTTCTTCGCTTCCATGGGAGCGAGTCTGAAGGAACCCGTATGCGATTTCATCGGGCGCATGGATATGTTGCACGAGCTGGTTGCCGAGGAGTCTGTTCATGCGGGACGGGTTGGACATGCCATATCCTCCCTGTCGCACGATATGCGCTCGTACCTGGAACATACGAAGCTGTTGTTCGACCAGACCCTTGCACAAGCCGGGTCCCTGGAACTGGATCGGGTGCTCGTGGCGGTGGATCCATTGCTGACCGATGTGGCCAACTCGACCGGATGCCTGCTCACCTTGCCCATGCGATTGCCGCTGGTCGTCGGGGACAAGCGGCGGTTGGAGCAGCTGTTTTCATTGGTCATAGCTTCCTTTCCTCCGGCATATGCGCCTGTGCGTATCCATGTCGGCTTCGATGGTACGGGACTCCACCTTGATTTCCAGGGTTCTCAGACGGCGAGCAAGGATGCGGAATCCATAACAATAGTTCCCTTTATCGAAAGTCTCATCCTGTTGCACGGCGGTACGTATACCCGTCAGGAGACTTCGTTCGAAATGGTGTTGCCTTGGCCCAAACTCGGGGAGCCTGGCGGTGACCACGCGCCCTCCACCTCGAAGGTGATGTTGGTGTTGTCGGGTGGGCTGGAAGTAGGCTCGGATGCGCACATGGCTGCCAAACTCTGCCAATTTGAACTCGAGAACCTATCGGTCGAACAGCTGCTCCAATCGCCTGCGGATGTTCCGGAGGGAGCCTTGCTCTATTGGGATGCCGATTTGGCGGATACCGCCCAATTCCTTGCGATGGTAAAGGTTTCCCGGCACCACGCGCTGTTCAGCATCCCCTTGGTTGCCTTCGGAACCGTCCTCGAGGGAGAGCCGACACTCATGTATGCGGTTGAAAAGTTTTTGCGATCATACCAGAGGGGACCGGTCCTCGTATGGAAGGATATGCGGCATCTGCCGCTCTGCAACGCCTTGCATCTGCAACCGATCGTGGTAACCGGGATCGAACAGCTCGCAGGAATTGTTGAGGAAGTTACCCCAACCTGCCTGGTTGTCCGGGGTTTCGACTCCGAATTGATCAAACTCGTTCGCCAGTCGGTCCCAGGGTCCGTTCTACCACTTGTGGTAATTGTCGATACGTTCCCTCCCGAAGCAGAGATGGCTGCGGTGGGAGACATTCCCCACTTGTTGCTCTGCCATGGTGCCGTCAGCGGGTATCCGGAGTTTTGCGAGCGGATCCGTGAAATCGGTTCGAATGGTGAAATCCTGTCCGCACACACGGGAATTCTGGTGAAACGGGCCCAACGCTATATGGAGACCCATGCCAAGGGTATGGTGACCCGGTGGAAGATCGCCGAATCGGTGAACACCAGTGAAGATTACTTGACCCGTATATTCAAGAAGGAGCTTGGGATGTCCCCGTGGGAGTATCTCAGCCGATATCGGGTCGAGCTTTCCGTGAAATTGCTGCAAGAGACGGATCTGCCCCTGTCGGAAATCGCGATGCGCTGCGGGTTCCAGGACCAGGCCTATTATTGCAGGGTCTTCAAGAAGCTCAAGCACGCAACCCCCGGTTCCCTGAGACTTCCATAGGTCGGAAAAGTACAATCATTGCTCTGAATAGTCCCCGGAGAGAAGAGTATTCTAATAAACAGAGAGGGTTTGTGATGGATGCATCCGTATCGGTCCCATCGTCCGGAAAATCATTGGTGCGCAGGATACAGCGGCATCGGGCCATATATGTCCTGCTGGTCATTCCCATAACCTACTTCATCATATTCAAGTATATCCCCATCTGGAACGGACAGATCGCCTTCAAGAATTTCATGCCCCGACAAGGAGTGCTTGGTTCGGCGTGGATCGGATTCGCAAATTTCGTCGAATTTTTCGATTCCTTCTACTTCTGGGAATTGTTGCGCAATACTGTCATGTACAGCGTCGGCAAGCTCCTGATCAGTATTCCCCTTTCCATCATGTTGGCGATCATGTTGTACGAATGCCGCATAACGGTCCTTCGCAAGACCGTCCAGACGTTGGCGTATCTACCCCACTTCCTCTCCTGGGTCATCATGTACGGTATCCTTTTGGGGTTGCTTGCCCCTGGTGACGGATTGCTCAACGACATAGCCAAGGCCTTCGGTGGTCGGGGAATCGACTATCTTACCAATGTGCAGGCTTTTCCCTGGGTAGTTCTCCTCTCGGACGCATGGAAGGAGATGGGGTGGGGTGCGATCATATTCATCGCAGCACTCATGGCGATCGACCCGACATTGTTCGAGGCGGCTATCGTCGAAGGTGCAACGGCTTGGCAGCGGGTGCGGTACATCACCCTTCCGTCGATACTTCCGGTCATCATCATGGTGGTACTGCTCCGGCTCGGTACGATCCTGAGCGGCGGGTTCAACCAGTTGTACATGCTCTATTCACCCTCGGTCTACAGCGTCGGGGACATCATAGACACCTGGGTCTTCCGTGGTTTGCAAGAAGGTAAATTCGCCTTGGCGACAGCTGTCGGGCTTTTCAAGGGCCTGATGGGCCTGCTCTTGCTTACATTCTCGAACCGTATGACCAGGAAGGTCAGCGGATCGTCGTTGTACTGAGGGAGGGAAACATGGCAAAGGCCCATATCAAATCCCCAGTCGTAGGAATCTCCGCAACAGACAAGGTCTTCTACCTGTTGGTCAACACTGTGCTTGTCTTCCTGTTCATTGTCATCGCCATTCCGCTTTGGAGCACCATAACATTGTCCTTCCGCCCGAACCATTTCATCGGAACCAATTTCGAAGGGATGTTTCTCGCACCCTGGAATTGGTCCAATGCCGCGTACAAGGCATTGTTGGGGAACAATGGCTTCATCATGGCATTTTTCAACAGCATCAAGATCATGGTGTATGGCGTCGCCTCGGCGTTGTTCTTGACCGTACCCTTGGCATATGCGCTCTCCATCCGGACACTTCCCGGACGGGTATGTATCATCGTCATCATCCTGATTCCGCACATGTTCGACGTCGGTATGATCCCTTCGTTCCTCATGGTCAAGGATCTCGGCTTGATCGACAAGCTTGCCGCCGTCTACCTTCCCACAGCGGTGAGCACCTACAATTGTCTGATCATGAAGGGGTTCTTCGAAGGTATTCCCGACGAATTGAAGGAGTCCGCCCGTATCGACGGGGCTTCCGAGTTCACCCTGCTCGTCCGGATCATCCTCCCCCTGTCGAAACCGATCGTCATGTCGGTGGGACTGTTCTATGCGGTCTCCTTCTGGAACGACTTCTTCCATCCCATGCTCTATTTGAACTCGAACAACCTCATGCCGTTGCCGATACTCTTGAGGAACATACTCATGGCAAGCGGTATGAACGAATTTGTCGAAGTGAGTGCATTCGGCGAGGCTCCGATCCAAGCGATCAAGGCCGCCAGTGTATTTCTCGCTGCGATACCAATGGTAATCGCATATCCCTTCATCCAAAGATATTTCGCCAAGGGGACGCTCCTTGGCAGCGTGAAAGGATAATGTTTCAAAGGAGGAGACATATGGGAACGAAACGCATGTTGTTGGTGGCCATGATGGTGGGGCTGTTGTTGTGCACCCCATTGATGGCACAAGCACAACGGGAAGCCAGTGGTGCCGGACCTGTCGATATCGAGCTCTGGTACGGCGCGGCCATTACCGAGGCTGGTCCTCCACCCGAGGATTGGGTGGGATTCCAGATTATCAAGGACAAGTTGGGGATCAACCTCAAGCTCACAGCGTTGCCATCCAATGAAGCCGACCAGGATGTCAAGGTATCCGCTGCCGCCGCGGCAGACAATCTCCCCGATATATTCATGGTGCGCAGGGAGGTCTGGTTGCGTCTGGTGAACCAGGGAATGTTGGCACCTGTCGACGATCTGTATGCCAAGATGCCTACACGTACTCCGCTGCAATACGATGCCGACAGTATCGGATTCACCACGATCGACGGTGTATCCTACGGCTTGGCATCACCCGGGTCCATTCCGCGTAACGAAGGTGTCCTGATCCGGAAGGATTGGTTGGACAAGCTTGGCCTGAAGGTCCCTGAGACGCTCGACGACTATATGCAGGTCATGAAGGCCTTCACCTTCAACGATCCCGACGGTAATGGCAAGCATGATACCTACGGCTATGGCGCATTCATCGAGATCAACAATTTCGAGGAAGGACTGGGCAGAAGGATGGATCCGTTCTTCGGTGCTTTCGGCGTTGCCGGAACCTGGAATATGACCAAAGCCGATTTTGGTCTGAATGTGCGCAAGGGCAAATACTACGATGCCATGGCTTTCATCAAGCGGATGGTGGACGATGGGGTGATCGATCCCAATTGGCTCGCATACAAGAAGGACGATTTCAGGGCTGCATGGAAGCAGGGTCGTTTCGGTATCATGCGTGAGCAGAATGCCGCTTTCGCGGCGACGAGCAACTATGCTCCGTTCGACAAGAACTTCCCCGACGGCGAGTGGATAGTCGCCGATCCTCCGAAGGGACCGGAAGGCAAGCAGGCTGTCGGTGTCTATACCAGCCAATACCGGGTCTATGCGATCAGTGACAGGGTCACGGCCGAAAAGAAGGATGCGATCGCGCGTCTGCTGGATTGGATGTCGAGCAAAGAGGGATACTATCTGCTCGGGTGGGGTGTCGAGGGTGTGAACTATACCCTGAAGGATGGTATTCCCGTAGCCGCTGGAGTTCCCGATCCCGAACTCGCCTTCACCGGCCCGAAGGGGCAACCGTATACCCAGTTGCGCAACATGGTCTTCTATAACGGCGAAGTCGAGCTGACGAGCCGGTATCCGACCTACAAGACCGCAACCAGTGGGAAGGAGATGAGTGCATTGCGGGTCCTGGTCGATATGCAAAGCAGACCTTGGACCGCAGCGATCGCTTCCGATACCTTGCCACCGCCGAGCACCGACTTGAAGCGGTTCTACGAGCAGGGCGTCACTGAATTCATCACCGGTCGCCGTGCGCTGAACAAGGCGAACTGGGATGCTTGGGTAGCCGAGTTCGACAAGCTTGGTGGAAAAGCTTGGGAAGAAGAGGCACGGAGTGTCGCAGCGGCTAATGGCCTGTTGCGCTAATTACGTATTGACTGTCATTTGGGGTAGTCGGGACCACAAGTATCGCGGCTACCCCCATTCCTTATAGGTGTACAGATATGGACTCTACAGAGGCGTGCTCGATCGCAAGACGTATGGTCGACAGTATTCTCACTTGGTACTCCCCGGACAAGATGCGCTGGCATTATGAGGACGGGTTGTTCCTCTTCTCGACCTTTGCGGTTGGTCTTCATGAAGAGGATGACCTCTTGTTGCGGCGCGTGCAGGCGACCTACGATACCTTGGTCAATCCAGATGGTACGATATCCTCCTATCGCATGGATGATTACAATTTGGATCAGATCAATGCCGGCAGGCTATTGTTCGACCTGTACGGAAGGTTCGGTGACGAACGGTACCAAAAGGCTGTCACCTTGCTCGCGGACCAGCTGCTCTATCAGCCGCGAACCCTTGGCGGCGGCTATTGGCACAAACGGATATATCCGCGCCAGATATGGCTCGACGGGTTGTACATGGCACAGCCCTTCCGTTGTCGGTTTGCCTTGGATCGGGGTGATGCCACGATATTGGCGGATGTGGTCCGGCAGATGGTCGCCATAGAGTCGCGATCCCGCGATGCTTCGACAGGGTTGCTCTACCATGCATGGGACGAGTCCTTGCAACAATTGTGGGCGAACCAGGGTACCGGTTGCTCTCCCCATTTCTGGGGACGTGCCATGGGCTGGTATTGCATGGCATTGGTCGATGTCTTGGATTACCTGCCTTCCGATGTCCCCGGCAGAAAGGAGCTGGTCGATATTGTCGAGCGCACCGCCGACGCCGTTTTGAAATGGCAGGATGGGTGCTGCTTGTGGTATCAGATACTGGACCAGGGCCGTCGTGCCGACAACTACCTGGAGACCTCCTGTTCGGCGATGTTCAGCTATTTCCTCCTGAAGGCCTGTCGGCTGGGTTTGTTGGTGGAAGACCGCTACCGGAATGCCGGAATCGCCGCTTTCGAGGCTTTGGTCGAACTCAAGACCAGCACCGATGCGAACGGGTTGTTGCATCTGCACGATATTTGCTCGGTCGCAGGGTTGGGAGGTACCCCGTATCGTGATGGCTCGTACAGCTATTATGTGGGGGAACCGGTGGCAACGGACGATTTCAAGGGCGTCGGGCCGTTCATTCTCGCCGCATTGGAATTCCCCGATTGATATATCACCAGGCAGTTTCCCCGTCCCAATATAATTTTATATCATGAATTCTCGGTTTGGTTTGACAGACCCACGGGAGAGGGCTAGAATATCATATCATACTAGATGATAAGGAGAGTTCACATGAAGAAGTATGTTGTTGTACTGTGTGTACTGTTGCTCCTTGGCTCGGTGGTTTTTGCACAGGGTCAGGCTGACACGGGAAAGACGTTGCTCAAGGTCGGAATGGTTACCGACGCGGGAACCATTGATGACAAGTCGTTCAACCAGGGAACTTGGGAAGGAATTCTCAAGGCACAAAAAGAAGGTTTGGTCGATGCCAAATATCTGAAGCCATCGGGCACCACCGAAGCAGATTACCTGAAGGAAATCGGTAACTTGTTCGATGCCGGCTACAAGTTCATCATTACCCCGGGATTCAAGTTCGAGACCACCATCTACGAAGCCCAGGACAAGTATCCTACGGCCAAGTTTGTCATTCTCGATGGCGAACCCCACACTGCCGACTATTCGACATTCCGGATCGAGAAGAATGTAGTCGCGGTCTATTGGGCAGAGCACGAGTCCGGCTTCCTTGCCGGTGTTGCGGCAGCCTTGCAGATGAAGACCGGTAATTTCGGATTCATCGGTGGAATGGAAATTCCCGCAGTCCAGAAATTCAACTGGGGCTGGCAGCAGGGAATCAAGTATGCCAACGAGAACCTGGGAACAAAGATCACTGTCAAAGCCGAGAATATCCTGTATCAGGGTTCCTTCGACAACGTCGCGGCTGGACAGCAGATCGCGGCCTCCATGTATGACAAGGGTGTCAATGTGATCTTCGCGGCAGCTGGTGGTGTGGGAGTAGGGGCCATCAACGAAGCGAAAGCCCGTGTTACAGGCGGAAAGAATGTTTGGATCGTCGGTGTCGACGTCGACCAGTATCCCGAGGGAATGCTCCCCAGCGGCAAGTCGATTATCCTGACCAGCGCCATGAAGTATCTCGACCGTGCCTCCTATGACATGATCAAGCACGAACTGGCCGGAACATTCCCCGGTGGCGAAGTCCTGCACTTGGATGCGACCAACGATGGAATCGGAATTCCTGTCGAGAATCCGAACCTTTCGGCCGATGTCGTGGCCAAGGTCCAGGAGCTCTATGGCAAGATGAAGAATGGTGAAGTCAAAGTCGCCGACTCGCAGATTGCTGGTTTGTTCAAATAAGAGAGACCACATAGTTTTCGAACATGTACAAGGGCCGCCCCAGGGCGGCTCTTGTCAAATACAGTTGTGAACCGATGTACGGAAATATCCGTGCCCTCGAGGAGGCTTTCGCCCAATGAGTCATGTCATAGAGATGTTGAATATCCGCAAGGAATTTCCCGGTATCGTTGCCAACGACAATATTACCCTACAGGTTGAGAAAGGTGAGATCCATGCGATTCTCGGTGAGAATGGAGCCGGAAAATCTACTTTGATGAGCATTCTGTTCGGTTTGTACCATGCCGACCGGGGAACTATCAAAGTACGTGGAGAGGAAGTGCATATCGCATCGCCGAACGATGCGACCGATCTTGGTATCGGTATGGTGCACCAACACTTCCAGTTGGTCCAGACGTTCACCGTCACCGAGAACATCATACTCGGCAAGGAGGGTGGGTTTGTCCTCGACAGGAAGTCGGCGGCAAAGAAGATCAAGGCCCTGTCCGAGCAGTACGGGCTGAGTGTCAATCCCGATTCGGTGATCGAGGATATCACAGTCGGCATGCAACAGCGTGTCGAGATCCTGAAGATGTTGTATCGCGATGCCGAGATTCTTATTTTCGATGAGCCGACAGCCGTCCTTACTCCACAAGAGATCGAGGAGCTGATGCAGATCATGCGCAACATGGTCAAGGAGGGCAAGTCGGTCATTCTGATTACCCATAAGCTCGATGAGATCAAGGCTGTCGCCGACCGGTGTACGATTATCCGTCGTGGTAAGATGGTCGGGGTGGTCGATGTGGCCTCCACTTCCCAGACAAAGATGGCTTCGATGATGGTCGGTCGGCCGGTCAACTTCAAGGTGGTCAAAGAGGACATGGAAGCAGGCAAGCCGGTACTCGAGGTCAAGGACCTGAATGTGCTGAATATCAAGAAGACCCCTGCTGTCAAGAATTTCTCATTGCAGGTGCGTGCCGGAGAGATTGTCGGCATCGCGGGCGTCGATGGCAACGGGCAATCCGAATTGGTCGAGGCGATCACCGGACTGCGTCCCATAGTCTCCGGTTCCATATATATTAATGGAGACGATATCAGTCAGGCTTCGATTCGCGAGAGGAACGAGTCGGGTATAGGGCACATACCTGAGGACCGCCAGAAGCGGGGCTTGGTCATGTCTGCGTCACTTAGTTCGAACATGGTGATCAAAGAGTATTATCGGGAGCCTTTCAGCAAACGTGGAATATTGCATCAGGATACCATAGACAAGCATGCGCAGGATATCTGCGATGCATTCGATGTCCGATCGGGCGAGGGTATCTTCTCCCATGCCGGCAAACTCTCCGGAGGGAACCAGCAGAAGGCGATTGTGGGGAGGGAGATGGCGTTGGAACCCGACTTGATCATTGCCGTCCAACCCACGAGAGGTCTGGATGTCGGTGCGATCGAATATATACATAAGCGGCTGGTGGAACACCGAGAGAAGGGCAAGGCGGTCTTGTTGGTCTCCTTCGAGCTGGATGAGATATTCAACCTGTCCGACAGGATTGCAGTCATGAACAGCGGTGAACTGGTCGATGTCGTGGAGACGAAACAGACGAACGAGGAAGAAGTCGGTCTTATGATGGCGGGTGTCAGGAACAAGGAGGCAGCATTGTGAAAGTCAAGATCAAGAGCAACGCTTTCCTGATTGCTGTCTCGGCGGTGATTCTCGGTTTGTTTGCCGGTGGACTGTTGATGATGTCGATCGGAAGCAATCCGTTCGAGGGATTCTATTACCTGTTCCGCGGCGGACTCATGAACATGGAGCGTATCGGCAACACGATTTCGACGGCAATCACCTTGATGTTGGTGGGATTGTCTGTCGCTTTCGCCTTCAAGACCGGACTGTTCAATATCGGAGCAGCCGGACAGATGTTGGTCGGTGGACTCTGTGCGACACTGGTGGCCCACTACGTATTCATTCCCAGACCATTCTATCTGGTAGTCATCATATTCTGCGCGTTCCTGGGGGGAGCCTTGTGGGGTGTCATTCCTGGAATACTCAAGGCAAAGTTCAATGTGCATGAAGTGGTCGCGACCATCATGATGAACTGGATCGCCTATTGGTCCATTTATTATTTTGTTCCCGCATATCTGAAGGGACCTTCGCTCGAGACGGAGTCGAAGTCGATCGCAATCGAGCAATCCCTTCGTTCTCCCTGGCTGACAGAGATATTTGGCGGTGGCTACATCAACCTGGGAATCTTTGTCGCTGTCGGTGCGATATTCGTCATCAAGTACGTGCTCGACAAGACCACATTGGGCTTCGAGTTGAAAGCGGTCGGATCCAACCGGTTCTGTGCCGAGTATGCAGGTATAAAGGTCAATCGGAATGTCGTCATCTCCATGATGATCGCCGGTGGACTCGCGGGGCTTGCGGGTATGACCTACTATACCGGGTATTCGAGAAACATCCAGATCGGCGTCATGCCCTCTATGGGGTTCGACGGAATCGCTGTCGCACTTTTGGGTGCAAGCAATCCGATCGGGGTTCTGTTCTCTGCCCTGTTCTTTGGGATGTTGCAATCGGGAAAGGGGTTCATGAACGCCATGACGGAGGTCCCTCCCGAGATAGCGGATACGATTATCGCCACCATCATCTACTTTACGGCTACCAGTGTACTATTCAGCCGCTTCTGGGATTCGGTCGGTCGAAAGAAACGGGACAAGGCCCAACAGAAGATCGACCAGGATGAAAGCAAGGAGGAGGTGAGCCATGAATAATACGACAACGAAGAAGAGTCTGTTCACCAGCCCGCTTGGAATCGCCATCTATATAGTGGTCGGTCTGGTTCTGCTGGCCCTGCTGGCGACCAACCACCTGATAGGAATGATCCTCCCCTATGCGATCGCCTATACCATTCCCTTGCTGATGACTGCCTTGGGTGGCTTGTACAGTGAGCGTAGCGGAGTGACCAACCTCGGTTTGGAAGGTTTGATGTTGGTGGGGTATTTTGCCTCGGCGCTGACAATCAGGCTCACCGAGCAGACGTTGCAGGCGAGTGCATTGCCTCTCGGTCTGTTGGCCGGGGTGCTTGCAGGTGCCTTGTTCTCCATGTTGCATGCGTTCGCCTCCATCAATTTGAAGGCTGACCAGGTGATCAGTGGAACTGCGATAAACATGCTTGCCAGTGCCCTTACGGTGTATCTGGCACGTACGATCGCCGGTAGTGGAAACGTTCGTATCATGTTGGGCATTGTCCGAAAGGATATTCCCGGTCTCTCCAAGATTCCGGGTATCGGGACACTGTTCTTCACCCAATCGTACTGGAGCACCTGGGTAGCGCTGATTGTCTGGGGAGCCTCATGGTTCCTCCTCTACAAGACCTCGTTCGGGCTTCGCCTGCGTGCGTGCGGCGAACACCCGTCTGCTGTCGCTTCAGCCGGTGTGAATGTCTATGGGATGCGCTATTTTGGGGTCGGTATGTCGGGAGCTCTCGCCGGACTTGGCGGTAGCATCATCCTCATAACCTATTCCGGGGAATTCAACGGTACCGTAGCCGGTCTTGGATTCCTGTCGATCGCTGCGTTGATATTCGGGCAATGGAAGCCCCTGGGAATCTTGGGTGCGACCTTCTTCTTCGGAACGGCCACGACCATTGCCAACGTTTCGCAGGTCATTCCGCAACTCGGCGTGATTCCACCGGTGATATTCAAGGTATTCCCGTACGTGGTGACACTGTTGGCCCTGATTGTGTTCTCAAAACGTTCCGCAGCTCCGAAAGCTGTCGGCGAACCCTTCTAACGATGAGGAAAGTCTATGAATGATGTTATGGTGCGGTTGCGAGAGGCAGCCGAATATGTGCAGGCTAAAATCGGTATGGACCCCGTCTCGATCGGTATGATTCTCGGATCGGGTCTCGGGGATTTGGCCAACGAGCTGGACAGTCCGATTATGGTTCCCTATGTCGAGATTCCCCACTTTCCCGTCTCCACGGTCCCGGGACACGCCGGGCGTTTGGTCGCCGGCTATCTCGGTGGCAAACGGGTGCTGGTCATGCAAGGGCGGTTCCATTTCTATGAAGGCTATGGCATGGATACTGTCGTATTTCCGGTCCAGATGATGCGTGTCATGGGAATCCGGGACCTGTTGGTCACCAATGCGGCAGGATGTGTCAATACGTCATGGCTACCCGGCGATCTCATGCTGATCAGCGACCACATCAAGTTGATTCCCGAAAATCCCCTGAGGGGAGCGAATATCGATGAACTCGGCGATCGTTTCTTCGATATGAGTACGGCCTATCCCGAAAACCTGCGGGCAATGGCACGCAAGGAGGCCGATCGTCTTGGTATTGTCCTCCGGGAAGGTGTATACCAACTCTTTACCGGACCTTCCTTCGAAACCCCTGCGGAGGTACGGTTCGCACGAACTTGTGGAGCCGATGCCGTAGGTATGTCCACCGTACCCGAAGTGATCGCCGCACGTCATGCGGGTATGCGGGTGTTGGGCATTTCTTGCCTCACCAACATGGCAGCCGGGATTCTTGACCAACCGTTGAACCATATCGAGGTCTTGGAGACAGGAGAGCGGGTGAAGGCAACATTCTCGGCACTGGTAAAGGCAATTGCATCCGCATGGCCGATATGACTGCGAAGCAACTTGTAGCTTATCTCGGTCTTGAGCCGTTGGAAGGAGAGGGTGGCTTTTACCGGCGTGTGTTTCTCGATACCCAAACGATCGGAACCGCTGGGCTTGGTCCTTTCGCCAAGCCGCAACTCCCACTCAGCAGCACGATCTATTATCTGGTGACTCCCGAGAGTTTCTCAGCTTTGCACAAACTTGCCGGTAGCGAAATCTGGACATGGATCGCCGGTGACCCGCTGGATCAATTCCTGCTCTTCACCGATGGGAATATCGAGCAGCGGGTGATGGGCTTGGGTGGTGGCGCAATGCCTGTCTCCGTCGTTCCGGGCGGGTGCTGGCAAGGCACGCGGTTGACCAGGGACAGTACCTTCGGCTACGCGTTGTGCAGCACGGTCATGAGCCCGGCTTACGATGCGAGTGATTTTGTCTTGGCCGATGAGAGGCTTTACGCGCTGTTTCCCTCGGCCGCTACCCTGATCGAACGATTCATAGCACACGATTACCAATAGTTTGCGGGAGGTTCCATGGATTTTGAATTGCGGGGTAAAAAGGCGCTGGTCACCGGTGCTTCGGGCAATCTTGGCAGTGCCATAGCCACTACCTTGGCCATGCAGGGAGTCTCGGTCGGCCTATTATACGGCTCTCCGAATTCCCTTGGATCCACCCAACGGTTGGCACAGCGGTTGTCTTGCTTCGACTTTGTCGAAGCGATTGCCCTCCATGGCGATGTCCGTAGCGAGGATAGTCTCAACGATTCGATCGAAGCATTCCTCGCCCGTTTCGGGCAGCTGGATATCCTGGTGAACAATGCTGGAATATTCACCTCCTCTTCCCAGGAAAACCTGCCGGAGGAAGATTGGGACGCTGTCATGGATATCAATGTGAAGGGAATCTGGCGGATGTGCCGGCTCTCGTTTCCCCATTTGATACAAAGTCGCGGTACGGTAGTGAACATCTGTAGTATCAATGCCTTTCGTCCCGGGTTTGGCGGTACCGCCCATTACGATGCCTCCAAAGGAGCGGTTGCGGCATACACCCGGTCGTTGGCTGCCGAATATGCTCCCTATGGCGTCCGGGTCAATGCTGTGGCACCGGGACTGATCGATGCCGCAAGTCTACGTGAAGATGCCCCCGACCTGGTTGGCCATTATGAGAATCGGGCAGCCTTGAAACGGTTGGTCGCACCGGAAGATATTGCCCAAGTGGTTGCGTTCCTTGCTTCCGATGCCTCTCGGGCGATGACAGGAGAAATTGTTGCAGCCGATTGCGGGTATGGTATGATGTAGCGATGAAAATCCTCTGTGTTTCCGATGAAAAGGATCCATTGGTCTACTCGAACAATGTGGTGGAACGGTACGGTGAGGTCGATATGGTGATATCCGCTGGCGACCTGCCGTTGAAGTACTACGAGTTCATCGTTTCCTCGTTGAACAAGCCGTTTTACTTTGTCTTTGGAAACCATCATGTCGATGACCTCCACAAATTCTCCAAACGTTGTTGTGCCGATGACTCGCTCGATATCAGGTTCGACAAGTCCCGGTTGGGATGGGGAGTAGGGGGCGATTTCATCGATGGATTGGTACTGCGCGACGCTTCAACCGGATTGCTGTTGGCTGGATTGGGTGGTTCGATGCGTTACAATCGTGGAGACCACCAATTCACCGAATTCGAGATGTATCTCAGGATATGCAAGATGGTTCCCAAACTACTTTATAACCGGCTGCGTTTCGGCAGATATCTGGATATCCTCATAGCCCATGCTCCACCGCGGGGTATCGGTGATGGTGACGACCGGTGCCACACCGGCTTCAAGGCGTTCCTTTGGTTCATGCGAACATTCAAGCCGGCATACCTGGTACATGGACATGTTCATCTGTTTGATCTAAACTCGCCTAGGATCACGCGGTACCATGAGACCGATGTGATCAACATATACAGCAGTTATCTGCTGGAGAAGGATTGAAGGGGTATGGGTGTCTCCAGTTTCACCAGCCGGGAGGATTTCTCCAAGGCTCGTGCAAAGGGTCGGATGCAGGATCTGCTCTCGACATTACAGTGGAAAAACAACGAGTTGCTGTCGTTCTATGAAGTGACGAAACTACTCAACCCGAAAGTGGAGACCTATCGTGGTCTGAAAGCCATTCCGGTCGACAAGGTTATCGGAAGCGAGGGGCGGTACCACGATTTCACCCTGGCGTTCTACCCACGCAAGGAGATGCTGCGCTCCCGATGGCAAAGCATAGACGAAGCCCATCTCAAACAGGTCATATTGCCCCCGATCAGTGTCTACAAATTGGGAAGCTGCTACTTCGTCCGCGACGGAAACCACCGTGTCTCTGTCGCCAAGGCCCAGGGAGTGGAGTTTATCGATGCGGAAGTGGTTGAGCTGGATTCCGAGATTCCGCTCGAGCCCGGTCTGACCAGAAGCCAACTGGAGCGGCGCGTCGTTGCCTATGAACGCCAACGGTTTATCGACGAGTTTTCCTTGGACAGGTTCATGGACATGGATCTGGTCAAGTTCTCTTCGCCAGGCATGTATCCGGAAGTGATAAACCATATCCAAGTCCACAAATACTATATCAACCAACACAAGAAGGGCGAGATCCCGTTCGATACCGCTGCCCGGTCGTGGTACGAAAAGGTGTTTCTCCCCATTGTCCGACAGATACGCGAAGACCGACTGCTGCATTCCTTCCCCGGAAAGACCTATGGTGATCTGTACCTGTGGATTGTACGCCATTGGGACAACCTCAAGCATGGTGTGGAGGAAGAGGTTACGATCGAGAATGCCACGAGGGATTTCAAGAACAGGTTCGGCAAGAAATGGTTCAAGCGCTGGACCGGATGGGCGAGGCAATTGTTCAAACGTTTATAATATGAGAGAAGGGATTAGAGTCCGGTGAACGTGAAGGTAATCGTGTCTTGGTAGTCTCCCGCAAGATAGACCTCTGCAGCAGGTGTTAAAATCTCGAAGGTTCCCTGTAGGTCGTAGCCGTTGTCGTACCCGCCGAATGGAGCTTGCGCCGCATTCACAACAGGGCTCTGGCCAGCCGGACCCGCTCCATCGTAGTCGAAGGTCATGGAATAGGGGATATAGGTATCCACTTCGAGGTGTTTCAGTCGCATCTGCGAACCGAGGCCGTTGGTGCTGGTCATGGTGAGGTATACAGTCTGGTCCCCCGTATAAGTGAAGGTATAACCGATCGGATAGGGCGTGCCCAGGGTGATGATGGCTGCGGTCTCGGTAAGGATGAATTCGCTGGTGGACGGTATTTCGGTATTGAGGTACAGGTAGTCGGTATCGAGTAAGGTCTCGGCTGCATACAGGTTGAAAGCTGAAAAATACATGCTTGCACACAAGGCCAGGACCAATAGGCCAAATATTTTTTTCCGTGATGGTAGATGTTTCTTCCGACTTTCTGCTGTAAACATGGGGAAAATATAGCAATCACCCCCACTTGTGTCAATAGTTATGAATCAGATTATTATTATGTGTGTTACTGTATATTTCTTATGAGTTGGATTGAAAACCTTTTCTTATAATAAATTATGTGGTATATTACTATCAAGACAACACACAGGAAGTCTTTTGTTAGGAAATTTTATTTGTGTACGAGTAACCTGGTGGAAATGCAATTGACCTTCTTATGACAAAAGATATAAGCTGATTGCCCATAGTCGCCCGAATTTCTTTTATTATATCCTTTTGTGAGAATATATGGCATTATGTAAGAAGTTGGAGGAGGATGGAGAGTCATGATAACATCATTTAGTTCGGAGACCAAGTCTGCCCAGATCGCTCGGCAGATAGAGGAGATGATTCTTAACAAAGTGTACCAGGTTGGACAGCCGTTGCCGTCCCAGCAGGAATTGGCTAAGGATTTCAATGCAAGTTCGCGTTCCATCAGGGAGGCTTTCAAACAGTTGGAAGCAAAGGGGTTGGTGGAAATTAGCCAAGGTAAACGGGCAATGGTCAAGTCCAACAATCTTGAGCAGTTTGTCGCATCGCTTTCCTCCACCTTGATTAGCAATCACACAACCGACAAGAAGTTGTTGTTGGACCTCATGCAGGTTCGTACGACAGTCGAAGTATCGGCCACCAGGGAGCTATCCCGAAGTGACCAGCGCAGCATCCTGGTTCGTTCGCTGGACAACCTGACCTCGAAGATGGAGCAGTTGTTGCCCCGGCTGCAGACAGGGGACCAGGAGGCGATCATTCAATGGAACGGACATGACTTCAATTTCCACAAGACCTTGATCGACTCCAACGACAACGTTATCCTGACAGCGATCTACGAGAACTTGTCGCCACTGCTCTATACAAGTATGGACCAGATTACCAATACCTATGGCGAGCTGGAGAAAAGTACCCGTGAGCACCGGTATTTGGTTGAAGCCCTGGAGCAGGGTCAGACCGACCTTGCCGTAGCATTGGCACTGGTACACCTGACCGCGATCAGGGGGAAACTGGAAGCCTCCGTGGTTTGACTTCCTTATATATTAGACAATTACCTTGGCTTCGGACTTCTGCATCCGAAGCCATTTTTATGCACTTTTTTCCATAAAAATGTTCAAAGTGATACCGTACTTTGTACATAACTCATGTCACCAGATAAATTATTTGTAGTGCTATTGCCAAACAATACTTGATATAGTACACTAAAGATAGCATTATTGACTTTTACTTATGTCAGTACCTGAATTTTTTCTGTCATAAGTTTTGAAAGAAGGAGATCCAATCCATTGGACACCATAGAACGTATTCCACAACAAACTCTCCCTGGCCGCACAAAATCCGCCAGGATAGCAAACTATTTGGAAGAGTTGATTCTATCCAAGCAGTTGACTGCCGGAGAGTTGTTGCCTTCGCAGCAAGAACTGGCCGAGAAGTTCGACGCCAGCTCCCGCTCTATCCGGGAGGCTTTCAAGCAACTTGAGGCGAAAGGCTTGCTCAGCGTCAGCCAAGGACGCAGGGCCTGTGTAAAGTGCAACAACCTGGACCAGTTCGTCGAATCCCTCACCGATTCCATTATACGTAGCGGTTCCAGCGATGCCAAACTCATGCTTGACCTGGTGCAGGTCCGTACCAGTGTCGAGGTTTCCGCAGCCCGTGATTTCTCACGCAATCCACGACGCAAGGAAGTTGTGCGGGAATTGCGTTCCCTTTCCGATATGATGGGCAAGACCTTGGTGGGAATCGAAGCCCATGAGCAGCGTTCAATCGACGAGTTCCGAAAGATCGAGGGCGATTTCCATAAGGTGCTTGTTCGTTCCAACGACAATATCATCCTGGACGCCATCTACGAGAACCTCTCCCCGTTGTTGGATGAAAGTCTTTCGTTCTCCGCCATCAACTTCGAGGAATATGAGAAGAAGGTCCGTGAGTACCAATACATTGCGGAGGCGTTGCACAATGGTCAGACCGACCTTGCGGTCGCCCTCGTATTGGTCAACTTGACGAACCTGAAGAAACGTATCGAAGAGTATGCCGAGCGAAGGAACAAGTTCGCGTTCGCATAAATCGGTTCTGCTCTTGCACGAAGCCTCCGCTACCCGTATTCTGATGGGAGTGTGGAGGCTTTTTCATGTCTGCTGATCCAATCATATCCTTGAAGAACATTACAGTCCGCCGTGCCGGAAGGCCGATACTCGATTCGGTGTCCCTCGATATCTTCGCTGGCGAGCATGTGGCTATCATCGGAGCCAATGGTGCCGGCAAGTCAACGCTCGTGCAGGTGATGAGCGAGGAGGTGCATCCGATCTGGTCTCCCGACAGCCAGAGGATTCTCTTCGGTCAGGACCGGTGGAAAGTCCTGGAGCTGCGCAAGCGGATGGGAATCGTATCGGCCGCACTGCAATTCCTCTGCACCACCTCGTACCCGGTCCGCCATATCGTGCTGTCGGGATTCTTCAGTAGTATCGGATTGGATTTCCACCATCAGGTGACCGCTAACATGGTGGAGGCTGCGAACAGGTATCTGGGTGAGCAGGGTGTGCTGCACCTGGCGGAGAAATCCATGCGGACACTCTCCAGTGGTGAGGCGCGCCGGGTATTGCTGGCACGTGCGATGGTGCATGATCCCGAGGTCATGCTGCTCGACGAAGCTGTCTCCAATCTCGATTTGCCGGCGAAGCGATCGTATCGGGATGCCCTGGAATCCTTTGCCCGAGCAGGAAGGACGGTTATCCTGGTTACCCACGACTTGTCCGAGATCATTGGGGAGATAGGGCGTGTGGTGGTGTTGAAGCAAGGGCAGATACTGGCCGACGGACCCAAAAGGGAGGTACTGGACGAGGAGTTGCTCAGCGATGCCTATGGGACCAGGGTATTCCTTTCGGAGCGGGAGGGACGATTTAACGCTTGGTGTTGAGGGCCGCGGGTAGTATATTGGACGTATACCATGGCGATTGACGCCAAACAGGGAGGGTGCCATGAATCGGTGTTCCATAATTGTCCACAGCGTTAACGGGAACAGTTACATTATCGCGACCTATCTGCAGGAGCTTTTGAACCAGCGGAATGTCGATGCGAGACTGTATCGGGTAGAAGATGCCGATTTGCATATCTGGGCGAACAAGTCCGATACGGCAAACGATTTTTATGAAGACATCCAGGCTTTGCCGGTAGCCAGCGAGGAGACGCTCCTCAAGAGTCGAATGGTTGTCCTCGGTTGCCCCACCACATTCGGAAATGTGTCGGCTGAGATGAAGGCTTTCATGGACTCGACCTATACCATGGCGGAGGAGCGCGCCATGGAGGGGAGATACTTTGCCTGCTTCACCAGTTGTACCCATAGCATTTGCGAGGGAGCCTTTTGTATCGACTCGATGGTGCACTATGCACAGACGATGGGAATGGTCCACATTCCGCTTGGGATCCATGACGAGTTGGCGTGGGCCAACCAGCCGGTAAGCGGTATAGTCCACCTGGCGGGGAAGGAGAATGCGATTCGTCCCTCCAAGCAGCTGGGCGATGTCCTGGCTGTGTATGCCGATACATTGGCGGTCCTACTGCAGTAAAGTTACATGACATGAAATCCATGGGGGGCTGTTGTTCAAGTCGAAAAGACAGGGCGACAGCTCCCATTTTTGTCACAGGTTGAGCGGAACTTATACCAATCCTTTGACATAAGATGCTGATTTTAGTAATAATCAAGCCTTTATATTAGAATCATGTTACAGGTGAAAAGTACAAGAATTGCCTGAAAAGGCAAGAGAATGTCATAAGATGAAGCAGTTGATAAATGATTATATTTATATAATAGAACAAAATAAAAAATAATGAAAAATATTTCGTAATTTTTTATCCAATTTTTTGTTTAGCTATTGACATAAGTTTAGAGTGATAGTATCGTATGGCATATACCAGAGATGGTAGTGAATCTAGAATAACAAAAAGACTTGAAAGTCTAATAGGAGTTTATGATATGAAAAAGGCGATTGCAATCTTGTTGGTGCTTCTTGTTGCCGGTGTGGCGTTTGGAGCGGATCCCGCTTCCTTAGTGATAAATACTACGATGTCTGGTGTGGAATCAATTAAACTATCCACTACAGCACTAGGTGTATCGACATATACTGCAGAGGGATTGGATGAAACTCTTTCATTTACCTCAGAAGATGAGTTGACTGTTCCTGATGATCAAACGGCATATGTCAACCTGAGGACCAATAAGGAAAATTCCTATGAAATTAGTCTTTCAGGAATATCTCTGATTTCTCCCACCGTTGATACAACCATTGGGTATGTGCTTACACCAGTTGCAGGGACTGGATATTCTGTTGGAAGTGCGTTGACAGTGCTGAAGGCTGACACCGAAACACCGAAGACTGCAGATCCTTTCATTACCTACACTGCAGATTCCACTTCGGGACTTAGGGTTGTTCCCGCGGCATTTACGGTTGCTCTTACCGATGCAGATTGGCTTGCTGCTACAGCAGCAGCTGACTATACAACCACAGTTACTGTAACCCTGACGGCTTTGTAGATTAAAAACAATCGACTTTATTAAAGCCTGTGATGCAGCGATGCACACAGGCTTTTTGTATGACGGGCATGTCATCATTCTTGG
>Ga0154462_134_pt2 | contig 73798 bp, 65 predicted proteins | sample RifGroC2_FD_105655 | JGI IMG/M metagenome (GOLD analysis project Ga0154462, IMG submission 105655) | Spirochaetes bacterium GWC2_52_13
CCAAAAGCAACAAGACAACTAACAGTTTCTTCATACAGTTCCTCCTGGTGAAATGTAATACACTACTACCATTTTCCCTTTGTTGGGCGGTTCCCGCAATGGAACATTTTTTCCATTGTTGGGACAAAGTCAACATTGACCCTTGTGGAAACTGTATGGGGTTGAAGTGGCGTTGTCAAGAAAATTGACGAATAGTGGTGGTAAATCCAATTTGACCTCATGGGAGCTTTCCGCTGAACTAGCCGGTTGCGGAGCAACATATGACAAAGGTAGTATATATGACCGATAATACTTGAAAGTGTAACGTGTTTTGGATATGCTTACCTACACGCGCGTCTGTCGTATAACGGCTATTACCCGAGCTTCCCAAGCTCGTGACGAGGGTTCGACTCCCTTCAGACGCTTGCTTTTTCTCGTTATACAGGGGCGTTGGGTTGCATGTGGAGAATCGTGTAGAAATACACGGTTCTCTGCTTTTTTCCCCAGGCGGGTACGGCCTCCTTCGAGTGAAGTATCGATAATTCCCCTCTCTCTTCGGACCTCCACCGTTCGACATTTTCCAGATTAAAACAAGCTGTACAACGCACAAACTTCCTCCTGGTGAGAGCCTTCGGGCAGGTGGTGGTCGTGAGGATTTATCTTTTTATGCTTATAATAATTATGTATCAATGCATACCATTGTCTTCCTCTGGGAATAGCAGTATCTTAGTACCATAAGATTTCGTGGACCTCCTTTAGGAGGGACCTATAAAACCTTTTTCACTATTTCACACCAGTGGTCTGTAAAGCTTAAGACTTGTCAGTTGACTTCGAGTGGAAGCGGAGCGTGGCTAGGCCAAGGAGAAGAGGATATTACCATATCTGATTCGACACGAACGCCGCCACACACCGCTTAGACCGAAGGAAAGTAAAGGATCAAAGTTTACAGACCACTAAGTATTCTTATTAGGAGGATAATATGGTGGTATATCTCATTATACTGTTTGTAGTCGTCGCATTGCTGTTTGGTTCGAGCGCAGCGGGTTTCCTGGCCTTGAAGCTTGTCCTTTGGATAGTCTTGATTCTCGGAGTCCTCTCATTGCTTGGTTTTGGATTTTACCAATGGAGATCTCCCGTAATAATTTCTTCCATTCCCCATGCGATCTCTTATTTCATGGTCTGATCGCATGAACTCCGGTTCCAACAAGGAACCCGGAATCGTGTAGTACTCCAGAAGGGAATCTGCTTTCGTCAGACCGTTCCGTGGATATCCTTCACTTCAGCCTCGAAATTGAATAGCGTACATCCTCCGCTGTGGTTGTCGGCTTCCCTCGCGCCAATCTTGCGGACCCTGGCGAAGAAGGGAGAGCGCAGTACCTCCTCGATCGTATGATTCTTCAGATTCATCACGGAGAACGGTGAAAACGGACAAGGTTCCGCGTTGCCGGCAGGATTGATGTGGAAGAAGCCGCGACCGGCGGCAAGGCATCCCCCCATGAACTTCTCATTGCCGGGAAACGCAACCAGCCCCATCGAAGGAAAAGTCCTCTTCAGCTGGGCCAGGCTCTGGTCGAATTGGTCGACCTGCTGCTGGGAAAGCACCAGATGGCCCGTACCTTTCTCGGCGGGAACATATTCGATATAGAATACCAAGCCACACCCCTTGCGCTTCAATTCCTTCAGATACTCCGTATCGGTGACAATCCGCAGGTTTTCTGTCGTCACCGTAATGGAAACTGCCTGGAACAGATCCAACCGCTTCATCCGTTCCATGACGGCATCCAATTTCTCCGAAACGCCCTGTCCGCGCCTGGCATCCGTTTGCGGGGCATCACCTTCCACACTCAGGACCGGAATCATGTTGCGGTTCTCTTCGAAGAAACCGATATAGGCATCGTCTATCAGAGTCCCGTTGGTGAAAATGGGGAATATCACGTCTGTGCAGGAAGCGGCCATATGGATGACATCGCTGCGCATCAGCGGTTCCCCACCGGCAAGCAGGATGAACGAAACACCCAACGCCGACGCTTCCTTGAATATCCGTTCCCACTCGGCGCAGGACAAATTGTTCGCCGAAGGTTCCGTTTTGCATATGCCCCCCGCAAACGCATAGCAACCCGGACAGTCGAGGTTGCATTCGGAGGCGATGCTGGCGATCAGGAACGGAGGGACATGCAGGCCTTGGCTCTCATATTCGCCTCGGACCGCCATGTTCCCGTACATCCTTTCGATGATACGGGCCATGAAACGCTTTCCCGTGGAGCTTTTGCGGTAGAAGCGGGCGGCGGTCTGCGCCAGCCTGATACTACCTTGTCGCATGTAATTGTTGATATCCATCCCGGGCTCCCGATCACATGCCAAGACATGTGGTGACGCTCTTCTCGACTTGGCGACACAATCGCGATTATACCACAATTCGGAAAACACCAAAGTGGTATTATGCTATACTGCACATCATCTTCCCCCCAGGAGGCGGACCATGGATAGAACGGTTGCCAATGCGCATACAAAGACAGAACAGGACGTGATCGGACTACTGGCGACCGATCCGAAGAACGGTCTTTCGCAACAGGAGGCTGCCCGGAGACTCGCCGAATTCGGTCCCAATGCGATTGCTGGTGGAGCGGGTGTCTCGGCTTGGAAAATCCTGCTGCACAACCTGAACAACATCATCGTCTACCTGCTGATCGTGGCCGCGGCCGTAGCCTTCGCCATGGGGGATACCGTCGAAGGCATCGCGATCATCATCGCCATCCTCATAGCCGTCCTTTCCGGCTTCATCTCCGAATACAAGGCCCAGAAGTCGGTCGAATCGTTGCAGAACCTGGTCAAGACGATCGCCAAGGTCGTACGGGACGGGACGGTGCGTCAAGTCGAATCCACCGCCCTGGTGGTGGGGGACCTGCTATTCATCGAAGAGGGGGACTCGGTCACCATCGACGGACGCATCATCCAGACCAGCAACTTCGCCTGCAACGAATCGGCGCTGACCGGCGAGTCGGAAGCGGTCGAGAAGGAGGATGCCGTCTTGCAGGGGGAAAAGATATCGATAGGCGATAGGAAGAACATGGTCCACGCCGGAACCGCCGCGACACGGGGCAACGCCTACGCCATAGCCACCTCGGCCGGCATGGATACCGAACTGGGACGCATCAGCAGCATGCTCGACCAGGAGAAGAAGTCCTCGACACCCTTGGAGCAGCAGCTCGACAAGTTGGGAAAGACCCTCATCGTCATCTCGGCGGTGGTCGCACTCATTGTGACGGTCATGGGCGTGCTTGCCGGCGAGCAGCTGTACGCCATGATCAAGATCGGCATCATCCTGGCCATCGCCGCGGTGCCGGAAGCCCTGCCGGCGGTATCGACCATCACCTTGGCCTTGGGCATGCGCACCATGGCCTCGCACAACGCGCTGGTGAAGAATCTTCCCGCAGTCGAGACGCTCGGTTCGACCACGGTGATCTGCACCGACAAGACCGGGACGCTCACCGAGAACCAGATGACGGTCACCAAAGTCCATGTGGTGTCGGAAGCGGCGTACGAGGTGGAAGGAACCGGATACAGTCCGGTGGGGAACATCCTTTCCGGCGACAAGGAAGTCCTGCTCGACGAACACGAGGACCTTGCGAAACTGATCCATGCCGGAGTCCTGTGCAGCAACGCGACCTTGGTCGAGGAGGATGGTTATTCCGTCATCGGGGACCCGACCGAGGGTGCGCTGGTGGTATTGGGTAGAAAGGCCTCGATCGATCGGAAGTCGCTGGAGGCACACGGGTTCACCCGTATCGGCGAACTGCCGTTCAACTCGAGGGACAAGTATATGGTCACCGCCTATACCGACAAGTCGGGCTCGAACAGACTCTATATCAAGGGGGCTTCCGATATCCTCATAGGGCTGTCCAAGTCTCCCGACGCGGTGTCCCGATCGCTAACTGGTGCGAACGATGCCTTGGCGGACCAGGGGTTGCGCGTCCTTGCCATCGGCGAGATCGATGACTATACGGGTGATGGTTCCGAGCAGTCCATACGAGAGGCGATGGAGTCGGGATTCACCCTGTTGGGATTGGTGGGGATCATCGACCCGCCACGCGAAGACGTGAAAGAGGCGATACGCGAGGCGAGGGAAGCGGGGATCCGGGTCATCATGATCACCGGAGACCACCCCAAGACCGCCAAGATCATCGCCGGCCGGATCGGCATGGACCAGAGCGGCGAAGTCATAACCGGAGCCATGATGGACGACATGTCGACCGAGGAACTTGCCGAGAAGATCCTGGTCACCTCCATATTCGCCAGGGTGTCGCCCGAGAACAAGCTGCAGATCGTGCATGCGTTGAATGCGGACCATGAGGTGACCGCGATGACCGGTGACGGGGTGAACGACGCACCTGCCCTCAACGGCGCCGATATCGGGATCGCCATGGGCATACGGGGAACCGAGGTCGCCAAGGAGGCATCCGACATGATCCTCACCGACGACCGCTTCTCCACCATCGTGGATGCCGTACGGGAAGGGCGTGTGATCTTCGACAATATCGAGAAGTTCATCTACTTCCTCTTCTCCTGCAATTTCATCGAGATCATGGTGATCTTCGCGGCCATTGTCCTGAGAGTCCCCATGCCGATACTGGCATTGCAGATCCTTTGGCTCAATCTTGTGGTGGATGTGCTGCCGGCCATGTCCTTGGCTTGGGAGCCGGGGGAGCCCGGGGTGATGAAGCGCAAGCCGCGCGACCCCCAGAAGGCCATTGTGACCCGATCCTTTTTGATAAAGGTGTTGGGCAATGGCGCTCTGATCGGACTTGGAACGTTTGCGGCATTTGTCATCTCGCTGTGGTCGGGTATGGACGAAACGATCGCACGGACCATTGCCTTCTCGACGCTGGCGTTCGGACAGTTGCTGCATATCTTCAATGTCAGGGAGAAGGAATCGTTCGGGTTCGACAAGAGCTTGCTGAAAAATCCGTTCCTATTGCTGTCGCTGGCACTATCGGCGGTATTGCAGTTGCTGGTCATCTACCTTCCCTTCTTCAACCGGGTCATGGAGACCGCTCCCTTGAACGCCGGGCATTGGTTGTTCGTCCTGGCCGGTTCCTGCATCCCGTTGGCTTTGATACAATTGTGGCGGATCGTCGGCTCGAGACGGAAAACCGTCTAGCCGGAGTACCGAGTCTCCGATATGCGACAAGGAGGTATACATGAAATTCCTTGCACTTTCACACGATGCGCCGACCACCCTGTGGGACCAGGTCGATCCGGGGCTTCTGCAGGCCGAGGCGCACCGCGTGCATGAACTGTACCTGTCGGGATGCCTGCGGGAAATCCACTTCACCGATGCGGGTGATGCCGTCCTGATGCTCGAGTGTTCAGGCAAGGAGGAGGCCGGGCAGATCCTGCGTTCGCTTCCCTTGGTACACCACAAACTGATCGATTTCGAGGTCCTCCAGCTACACCCGTATCCGGGGTTGAAACGGATTATCGCCGAGCCCCTGCTGACCAAAGGGTGAGTTGCCGATACCGGCCAAATCTAAATGGACACTTTTGCGCCTATGTGTAATTATCCGTGCAAAAAAGTACTTGCGCGGCCAGGTTATGGAAGGATAACCCGTGAATCTGGTGTAAAAATATTTTATGATGCACACCTGAATGGCACATTGTAGTGTCATAAAATACCTCCAGTGCGCATAAGTATTTTTTTCACTACCATTGGGCCATTGCGGTTGAAGACAGTGTGAATTTACTCTAGTTTTTTTGGAATATTGATTGTATAGTTATACGATATATCACATAATGTGAAAATAATTTTAGGGGGTTGCGATGAAAAAAGCTATTTTGATCCTATGTGTTCTGTTGCTCGTAGTTCCGGCAGCATTGTTTGCTGGTGGAAGTACAGAAGCAGTAGCAAGTGGTGCCGATTCCAAGATGGGAGGCGTGCTTGTCTTCGGACGCTCGGGCGATTCTGTCAGTTTGGACCCGGGTCGAGAGACCGACGGCGAGTCCTTCTATGCCAGCACAGCTGTGTTCGATACCTTGGTTGAATTCGTTCCAGGGGAAACCGCAGTACAGCCCGCCCTGGCAAAAAGCTGGGATGTCTCCGCCAACGGTCTGGAATATGTGTTCCACCTCCGCGAGGGCGTCAAGTTCCACGATGGGACTCCATTCAATGCCGAGGCAGTCGTGTTCTCGTTCGAACGCCAGTTCAAGCAAGACCATCCGTACTACAACCTTGGACCTTGGAAGTATTGGGGTTACATGGACATGGACAACATCGTCAAGGAAGTTGTCGCTGTCGACGATCTGACGGTCAAGTTCATCCTCAAGAAGGTCGAGGCTCCGTTCATCGCCAATCTGGCCATGGATTTCGCATCGATCGTCTCTCCCACCGCCGTTGCGAAGTTGGGTGAGGAATTCAAGAACAATCCGGTCGGAACAGGCGCATTCAAGTTCGTGTCCTGGACCAAGGATTCCGATATCGTATTCGATCGGAATGCCGACTATTGGGGTGGCCCGGTCTATCTCGACCGCCTTATCCTGAAAGTCATTCCCGATGCCACGTCCCGCTGGCTTGCCTTGCAGAAGGGCGAAGTCGACCTGATCGACTTCCCGTCTTCGGAAGACATTCCCGCAATGCGTTCCACAAAGGGCATCCAATTGATCCAGCAGGCCGGTTTGAACGTCGGGTATCTTGCTCTGAATACCCAGAAGAAACCGTTCGACAACAAGCTCGTCCGTCAGGCCATGAACTATGCAATCGACCAGAAGGAGATTGTGGAAGGTGCATATGGCGAAGCGGGACAAGTTGCCAAGAACCCGCTTCCACCCAACATGTGGTCCTACAACGACGATATCGAAGACTACGGGTATGACGCGGCCAAGGCCAAGGAATTGCTTGCCAAGGCAGGCTACGCCAATGGTTTCAAAATGGAACTGTGGGCAATGCCTGTAGCACGCCCGTACAACCCGGACGCCCGCAAGGTGGCCGAGATCATGCAGGCACAGCTGGCGAAAGTCGGTATCCAGGCTGAGATCGTCTCCTATGAATGGGGCACATACCTGGACAAGACCGACCAGGGCGAACACCAGGCCGCGATGCTCGGATGGACCGGTGACAATGGAGACCCCGACAACTTCCTGTGGGTATTGCTCTCGGAACCTGCCGCGATTCCACCAGCTGGTAATATCGCATTCTGGAAGAACCGGGAATTCACCGATTTGCTCGCCAAGGCAAAGGCGACCGCCGACCAGGCCCAGCGCGACACCTTGTACCGGCAGGCCCAGGTGATCTTCCACGAGGAAGCTCCTTGGGTACCGATCGCACACTCTGTCGTGACTGTTCCTGCGAAGGATGCTGTCAAGGATTTCGTCCTCTATCCTACAGGCAAACGTGTATTCAAGCACGTATGGCTGGAGAAGTAGGTCGTACCGACTGTACTTGTATCAATATGGCAATCACCCCCAACCCGGGGGTGATTGCATGATGTCTAGATTACTTCGAGGATTGTATGATCAAACATATTCTTAAACGATTGGCCTTGCTGATTCCAACTCTGTTTGGTGTCATTACCCTCGTTTTCCTAATGATAGCGCTTGCCCCTGGGGATCCTGCAAGGGTCATGTTGGGTGAACGTGCCAATGCCGAGCAGATCGCGCAATTGCGCGCCGAACTCGGTCTCGACAAGCCGCTCATCCAACAATACGGATTGTATCTCAGCCGTGTGGTTCGCCTTGACTTGGGAAAATCCATAGCCACGGGCCAACAGATTGCGCGGGAAATCGCCGACCGGTTTCCAGCGACCATCGAACTTGCCTGGTATGCGATGATATTCGCGACCATTGTCGGCATGCTCCTGGGGGTCACCTCAGCGATACGACGCAATACCTGGGTGGACTACACCACCATGGGGGGAGCCCTGGTCGGCGTCTCCATGCCGGTGTTCTGGCTTGGGTTGGTGCTTATCATGGTGTTTTCCGTGTGGCTGAACCTGCTGCCGACCGGGGGCCGCATGAATATCCGGTACTACTTCACTCCGATCACCAACTTCTATGTGCTTGACGGAATCATCCTGTGGATCAAGGAAGGGACCCCGAAATACTTGTGGTCTGCGATCCAACATCTGCTTCTGCCCACCATCGCCTTGGGAACGATTCCCTTGGCCATCATCGCCCGTACCACACGCAGCAGCATGCTCGAAGTGTTGCAGCAGGACTATATAAAGACCGCACGTTCGGCCGGTATACGGGAAAAGCGGGTAATCTACCGGTACGCCTTGAAGAATGCGCTGCTGCCGGTGATCACGGTCATCGGTCTCCAGTTCGGCCTGTTGCTCTCCGGAGCGATATTGACCGAGACGGTGTTTTCCTGGCCGGGAATCGGCAGGTGGATCTACATATCCATCGGAGCACGCGATTACCCTGCGGTGCAGGGTGGAATCATCTTCATATCGACATTCTTCGTACTGATCAATCTTGCCGTGGATATCCTCTATTCCGTGGTGAATCCTAAAATTCGGTTGCAATAGCTGGCGGGGGTCATTCATGAAATCATCTGAAACTATGGACATACCAAGAATAAAGGAACCTACACCACTGCAGGAGACTTGGTATCATCTGAAAAAGAACAAAGGCGCCATGACAGGCTTGGGTATCATCACCATGTTTGTCCTCATGGCGATATTCGCGCCGCTGGTCTCCCCGCGGGATCCGTTGGCACAGCAGATATCCGAACGCCTGACGCCCATGTTCACCAACGGATACATCTTCGGAACCGACGATTTGGGACGGGACATGCTCTCGAGGCTCATCTACGGGGCCCGCATCTCCATGACCATCGGTGTCGTATCGGTGGGAATCTCGCTGTTCTTCGGTATCATCATCGGGGTGACCTCGGCCTATTACGGGGGAACGTTCGACAAGATCGTCATGCGGCTGATCGATATCATGCTGGCTTTCCCGTATATCCTGCTCACGATCGTCATCGTGTCGTTGCTCGGCCCCTCGCTGACCAATGCCATGGTTGCCATCGGTATCTCGCAGGTTCCGCGGTATGCGCGGGTCGTGCGGGCCTCGGTGCTCGCCGAGAAGGAAAGCGACTATGTGCTGGCGGAAAAGGCTTTGGGTGCGGGGAATTTCGAACTGATGTTCCTCACCATCCTTCCCAACTGCCTCTCCCCGACAATCGTCCAGGCGACCTTGGGTGTCGGTGAGGCGATCCTCAACTCGGCCGGGTTGTCGTTCCTCGGACTCGGGGCACAACCGCCGACACCGGAGTGGGGGCTCATGATAGCCAGTTCGAAACAGTTCATCACCAACGCCTGGTGGATCGTGACCTTGCCCGGTCTGGCGATCCTGCTGGCAGTGTTGGGCTTCAACCTGTTCGGCGACGGGCTCAGGGACATTCTCGATCCGAAGATGCGCAATTAGAAGGAAAACATTCGTCATGGCAGAAAAGAAAGAAATATTGTTGTCCATCCAGAACCTCAGCTTTTCATTCGACACCCAGCGTGGCGTGGTGAATGCCGTTCGGGATATCTCCTTGGATATCCGCAAGGGCGAGACGTTGACACTGGTCGGCGAATCGGGATGCGGAAAGTCGGTCACGGCCCACGCCATAAACCAACTGAATCCCATGCCTCCCGGCAAGGTCGACCACGGGAAGATCATGTTCAGGGGCACGGATCTGCTCACATTGAAGCGGCATGAGATCGAGAAACTCCGGGGAACGCAGATCTCCATGATTTTCCAGGAGCCCATGACCGCGTTGAACCCGGTGTTCACCGTCGGGACCCAGATCGCCGATGTGTTCATGACCCATCAGCACATGACCAAGCAGGAAGCCATGGAACGGACCATCGACCTGTTCAAACTGGTCAAGATACCTGCTCCAGAACGGCGTGTGAACAGCTATCCCCACCAGCTCTCGGGCGGCATGCGCCAGCGGGCGATGATCGCCATGGCCTTGGCATCACCCGAACCGGGGCTGATGATCGCGGACGAGCCGACCACCGCATTGGATGTGACGATCCAGGCGCAGATCCTCGATCTGTTGAACGACCTCAAGCACAAGATCGAGATGTCGATTCTGCTGATCACCCACGATATGGGTGTTGTCGCCGAAATGGCTGACCGCGTGGTCGTCATGTATGCGGGGCGAAAAGTAGAGGAGGCCGATGTGTTCTCCATCTTCGAGACACCCCGGCACCCCTATACGCTCGGACTGCTCAACTCGTTGCCTTCAAATACCAAATACAAGAACGCCAGACGGTTGGAGGCGATCACCGGAACGGTTCCGGACATGCGGACCATCGGCGCGGGTTGTCCGTTCGAGAACCGCTGTGCCTATGCTTCCCAAAAGTGTGGACAGGAATTTCCGGCCGAGACTGTGTTGAGTGAATCGCATTCGGTGTGGTGCCATAATTACCACATGGTGAAGGAGGGTTGATGCCGGTGGGAGCTTCTACGATTATTGAAGTCAGGGACTTGAAAAAGTACTTTACGATAAAGACCGAGGGTGTGAGCGAGGAGAAGTCGTTGCTGAAAGCAGTCGACGGTGTCTCCTTGGATGTGTACGAAGGTGAGATCCTGGGTGTTGTCGGCGAATCGGGATGTGGAAAATCGACGCTGGGAAAAACAATCATGCGGTTGCACGACAAGACCGACGGCCAGGTGCTGTACCGGGGCAAGGATCTCTTTGCCAAGGACCCCTCGGCCATGAAGGACATGACCCTCAAGATGCAGATGATTTTCCAGGACCCCTATTCCTCGCTCAATCCGCGGAAAAAAGTCTCCAAGATCATCGGCCAGCCGTTGGATATCCACAAGATCGGAACCCCGGAGGAACGACTCGAACGGGTGGCGCAACTCATGGAGGAAGTCGGGTTGAATCCCAAGTTCCGCACCCGCTATCCGCACCAGTTCTCCGGCGGGCAACGCCAGAGGATCGGTATCGCCCGGGCCCTCGCGCTGAATCCCGAGTTCATCGTCTGCGACGAGGCCGTTTCAGCCCTGGATGTCTCCGTGCAGGCCCAGATACTGAACCTGCTGTTGGACTTGCAGGAGAAGTACGGGTTCACGTACCTGTTCATCGCACACGACCTCGCGGTCGTCGAGTTCATAGCGACCCGGATCCTGGTCATGTACTTGGGAAGGATCGTTGAAATCGCCGACAAGCACGAGTTGGTGGGAAACCACGTGCATCCCTACACCCAGGCGCTCTTCGAGGCATTCCCCGCAACCAGTCCGAAAGGTCGGGAAATGAAGAAGCGGATTGTCATGGGGGATGTCCCGTCACCGATCAACCCGCCGCAAGGATGCCACTTCCACCCGCGTTGCCCGTACGCCGTGGACAAGTGCCGTCGGGCCTATCCGCCGTTGAAGGAAGTGTCCCCGGGACACTCGGCAGCCTGTTGGGTCGTCCAGAAGGATATTTGACCACAATCACTGCATGGTGGCAACAAGCCGGCTCACGGGGCCGGCTTTTGTGTGAGTAGGCGTTTGCCTGCCCATTCGATGGCCAAGGCTCCACTCGGGGCTGTCAGGATGATGCTCATGACCGCGACAGCGAGTATCGTCTCACCGGGGGATGTGGGCATGCCCCGTGAGATCATGACTGCCAGGGGGGCGGAACCGATAGCGGCCTGGACGGTGGCCTTGGGCAGATAGGAAATCACGATGAACAGTCGTTCTTTCCACGAGAAGGGGGAGCCCAAGGTGCACAGTACGGTCCCCATGGACCGGAAGACCAGTCCGATGAGGATAAGCGCCGCTCCGAGAAAGCCTGCCGCGGCGGCCGCGCGCAAGTTCACTTGGGCACCGACCATGGCGAACAGGATGATCTCCGCGAAAACCCATATCTTGCCCAATTTCATGGACAGTTCGTGGGCCATCCGTTCCCGTTTCTCCAATATGATGAACCCGATGGCCATGACGGCCAACAACGCTGCGAACGGAATCTCCTTCGTCTCCAAAAAATCGCCGAGATGCACAAGCACGATGGCGACGCCAATCACGGCCAGCGCCCGTTTCGTCGCGCGCGGGTTGAACTTGTCGAAAATCCGGTAGAGCAACAGTCCTGCGGCCAGCCCTACGACTATACCTGTGACTATCGCCAACGGGATGCTTGCCAGTTTCCATCCGACATGGACACTCGTGCCGGAGTAGATACCGATCAGCATGCTGTAGGCTACGATCACCACCACATCGTCTATACTGGCGGCCGCAAGGATCAAGGTGGGGATTCCCTTGTCGGTCCCACGCTTCTCGTGCATGAACCGGACCATCATGGGAACCACCACAGCCGGGGACACCGCACCGAGGATACACCCGAGGATCGCCGATTCCATGGTGGTGAGACCCAGCATGAGCGGGCCGAACAGTGTGATCGCCAGTGCTTCGAACGTAGCTGGCAGGAACGCGAGCAGGAGGGCCTGCTTGCCCACCTTGTTCAGGCTCTCCCGGGACAATTCGAAGCCTGCCCGCAGGAGTATGACGATCAGGGCGATCATGCGCAGGTCGGTACCGACTTGCAGCATGTCCGTATTCATGACACCAAGTCCGGAAGGGCCCAACAGGATACCGATACCCAGCATGCCTATGAGTCCGGGAATACGGAAACGCCTGAATATCCAGTCGACCAATAGGCAGAGGATGATGATTTCAGCAAGATTTATCGCCATGTGCAAGCTCCTTCCCTGTATATACCCGACCAAGTCCGCCGCTGCAGGATTCCGAATGGGATATGTGATGGGTAGGAGTTATCAGTGGACAGTGTCCACGGTTGCGACCTTGTCAGGTAGAGGCGAACCCCATCGCCTGTAGCGCATGATAGCGGGAGAATGGGAAAAGGTCAATTCGGCAGGTGTTACTATTGACAGAAACAACAAACGTCGATATGGTGGATGTTACTATAAATAGAAACATCGGCGGATGCGACGACCGGAGGTGGGACAATGTCGGCAAAGCGGACGGATATGATCATGAAGAGTCTTCCAGGCGAGCGGTACACACCATTCTCCCTGGCCAACAAGCTGGGAGCGAAAGCGATTCTGGAATCGGCATCTTTCACGCACGGAAAGGACCGGTATTCCCTGTTGCTGCTCCAAGAAGCCTTCAGGATCGTCCAGGAAAGCGATAGGGTGACCATGCGTATCGATGGCGAGACGGTGCGGTGCCTGGAGACCGATATCCTCGAGACGGTCGCACGCATAGCTGCGCAGAATGTGTTGCCTGTCGAGGGTATTCCCCTACCGGGTGCCGGAATCGGTTACCTGGGATACCGGTATTGCCAGCGGTGCGACACCATAACCATGGCACCCCAACCCGACCCGATCGGCATACCGGAGGCACAGTTCATCGTCGGCCACGTATATGCGGTATTCGACCATTTCACCGATACCCTGCATCTGTTCGGTTTGAATTACGACGAGCATGAGACGGATCTGGAACTGGCTGTCGGGCAGGTGCTGAAACGGCTGGAGGACCTCGACTTCTCCTATCTCGCCGCTCCCCAACCCCCGCAACCGGCCCAGGTGGTGACCGATCTGGTCGAATCGCACGACCGGTTCGTCCGGGGTGTCCGTGAGATCAAGAATCGTATCGTGGCCGGGGACCTGTTGCAGGCAGTGCTCTCCCGCAGGTTGGTGCTGCGCTCCCAGGAGTCGGCCATGGCCATGTACCGGCGGTTGCGCTCCAAGAATCCATCGCCATACCTCTTCCTCATAGACTTCAGCGACTTCCAGTTGGTGGGTGCTTCTCCCGAAAGTATCGTCAGGGTCCGCGACGGAATTGCCTCGATCCGTCCGATCGCAGGTACCCGCCGACGCGGCAAGGATGCCGCCGAGGACGAGCTGTTGCGCCAGGAGTTGCTCAACGACCCGAAGGAGCGGGCCGAGCATCTGATGCTGGTCGACCTTGCCCGCAACGATCTGGGAAGGGTAGCCACTCCCGGATCGGTCCGGGTGACCCGGAATATGGACGTGGAGCATTTCAGCCATGTCATGCATATAGTCAGCGATGTGGTGGGACAGATAGACCCCGTGGAGCACCGGCCCATCGACGTGTTGCGTTCGGCCTTCCCGGCCGGGACGGTCAGCGGGGCGCCGAAGATAGAGGCGATCCAACGGCTGTCGGCACTGGAGGCGGAGGAGCGCAGCTTCTACGGTGGTGCGGTCGGGTATGTGGAGCCCGACGGGGACCTGGACTTCTGTATTTCGATCCGCTGCGCATTGCGGCAGGACGACACGTGGACACTCCAGGCAGGTGCCGGCATAGTCCATGCGTCGGATCCCGAGCGGGAATGGATCGAGACCGACGAGAAGCTCGGAGCCTTGCGCCAGGTCCTCGAAGGAGGTCAGCTATGATCGTCATCATCGACAACTACGATTCGTTCACCTACAACATATTCCAATCGTTGTCCCGATTGTCGTCCGAGCCGGTCACGGTCATCCGCAACGATGCCATCGACATCGATGGACTCAAGCAACTGCCGATCAGCCGCCTGGTGGTCTCACCCGGTCCCGGTAGACCCGAACACGCTGGACTGAGCGTACAAGCGATAACTGAATTTGCAGGAAAGATACCGATTCTTGGGGTCTGTCTTGGAATGCAGGCTATCGGATATGCTTTCGGAGCGGATATTGTCGGAGCACGGTACATCAAGCACGGCATTGCCGAGGAGATGCTTCTCGATGGAAAGGGCCTGTTCCGTACAATCGGAACGAAAGCCGTATTCACCCGCTACCATAGTCTGGTGGTGGACGAAACGACCCTGCCCGGGCAATTGGAAGTCACCGCTCGCGCTTCCGATGGCGATATCATGGGAATCCGCCACAAGACACTCATGGTGGAGGGAGTGCAGTTCCATCCGGAATCGATAGCTTCGGTCCAGGGTGATGCGATCTTCAAGGCATTCCTTTCGTACCGGCGCGAGAGTTTTCCGTTCAAGCAGGTGCTTGCCGAAATCACCGGTGGGACCAGCATGTCGCGCCAGGTCGCCGAGTTGTTCATGGAGGACCTGACCGAAGGGGTGCTGGACGAACGGCAGACTTCGGCCATACTCACCGCGCTTTCGGCAAAAGGTCCCTCGGCCGAGGAAATCGCCGGGTGTGCCGCGGTCTTGGGACGGAAGAAGGTTCCGGTTCCCATTACCGGTGAGCTTACCGATATCGTCGGTACTGGGGGCGATGGGAAAGGGAGCTTCAATATCAGCTCCATGGCCGCGTTGGTCGCCGCCGCGTGCGGCGTACCCATGGCCAAGCATGGCAACCGCGCCGTCTCGAGCATCTCCGGGTCCGCCGATTTCTACGAAGCGCTCGGCTTCAAGATCGATCTGCCGGCAGCACGGACGGCCGAGATCATCCGTCGAACCGGATTCGGGTTCCTCTATGCACCCGTGTACCACAGTGCCATGAGGTTTGCGGCTCCGGTGCGGCGTGTGTTGGGCATGAAGACGATCATGAACCTGGTCGGTCCGTTGTCCAATCCGGCTGGGGCGACCCACCAGGTGTTGGGCGTGTACGACAAATCCTTGCTGGTTCCCGTTGCCAAGGCTGCCCACCTGTTGGGGGCTCAGCGGGTCATGGTGGTATGCAGCCACGATGGCTACGACGAGATTTCTCCGACCGCGCCGACCGATGTTGTCGAAATCGATGCCGCTGGAAAGCTTGATTCGTATACCATCGACCCGAAGGATTTCGGCATGTTCCTTGCCGAAGGTGATTCCCTGGCGGGTGGTTCTGCGGACGAGAATGTCCGTCTGGCTCAGGATATGCTGGACGGATCGGGACGGCCGGCCCTGGTGGCCGCAGTCGTACTGAATGCCGCGGCCTCCCTATATATCTTCGGATCCACCAACAGTATCGGGGAGGGAGTGGCACTCGCCCGGACAGCCTTGGCCGACGGGTCGGTCGCCCGAAAGATCGACGAAGTCCGGGAGGCCACCCATGCCTGATATCCTCGACGGGATCATCCAACGGCGGAGGGAGGATTATCGGGCTTTGGGACCGACTTTCGGGGCCACTATTCCGAAGACACGCGAGCGTCCCTCCTATCCCTTCCTTGCCGAACCGGGAGTTGTCCTTGAGATAAAGCGGGCATCCCCATCCAAGGGGGCGATCGCCATGGACCTTGATCCGGTCGCCTTGGCGAAGGCCTATGCGCAAGCCGGCGCGAAACAGATTTCCATACTTACCGAGCGACACTTCTTCAAGGGTTCGCTCGACGATCTGGTGGCAGTAGGCCGCTCCGATATTCCGGTCGCACTGCTACGCAAGGATTTCATACAGTTCGCCGATGAGATCGATGTCTCGTATCGGGCGGGAGCCGATGCGGTTCTTCTGATCGCACGCATGCTGGAGAGCCGGCAATTGCGCCAGCTTGCTTCCTTGTGCCGGGACAAGAACATGGTACCGTTTGTGGAGGTGCGCGAGATAGCCGATGTGGCCAAGTTGCTCGCAGTCGCCACCGATGGGCCCGTTGTCGCCGGGGTGAACAGCAGGGACTTGCGCACATTTTTGATAGACCCGTTGGTTCCCGCGACCTTGCGTGGGCGGTTGCCCTGCAAGGCGGTATTCGAGTCGGGAGCGACAACTGCCGGACAGTGCCGCTATGCACGCACCCTGGGCTACGAGGGATTGTTGCTCGGGGAAGCCGCCGCACGGGATCCCTCCCAAGCATCGGGATTTGTCGAGGCCTTCACCCGGGCCGAAACCAATAGGAGCGGACACTTCTGGCGCGAGATCGGAGAACGTGCGACGACGCGCAACCGACCGTTGGTGAAGATTTGTGGCATCACCACCGTCGCAGATGCCGAACTGGCGACACACCTCGGCTCCGATGCCTTGGGATTCGTATTCGCAAAAAGTGTACGGGCAGCCGATTGCACCCTTGTGGAACGCCTACATGCCTCATTGGAGGCACCGGTTGATGCCAGGAGGCCACTGTTCATAGGAGTGGTGACCTCTATCGAGGATGCATTGGGCCAGCAGGCCCTGCTCCTTGCGAAGCGGGGCTTGTTGGATGCGATCCAATACCATGGAGAGCAACCTTTGCGTACCCTTGCCATGTTGGACGAATACTTCGAAGACGGGGGAGTAGGTCGCTATGCGGCGATCGGGATAGCAGCCGAAGCCGATTTCACATTGGAGCACGATCTGTATCTTGCCGGCGAACCGAGGGTCCTGTGCGATGCCAGATCAGGTGCCCAGTCGGGTGGAACCGGTCGGCGTATCGACGGCGCGGTGCTCGGACAACGCACGGCCGATCGGCCGTTGTGGCTCGCTGGAGGACTCGGTCCGGAGACTATCGGTGATGCGATCAGGCGTTTTCACCCCGAGCTGGTAGACGCTTCGAGCAGGCTCGAGGCATCACCCGGAATCAAGGACCCGCAGAGATTGCGAACGTTTTTCGAGGAGGTCGTCCGATGAGTACCCTTGGGTATTTCGACAGGTTTGGTGGACGGTACGTGGCCGAGATCCTGCAACAACCTCTGGTCGAACTGGAGCAGGCATTCACCGAAGCTCTCGCCGACCCGGCATTTCTTGCCGAATTGGAGGAGCAGCAACGCAATTTCGTCGGTCGACCGACCCCACTCTTGTATGCGGGGAATGCTTCGCGTGAACTGGGGGGACCTCCCATCTACATCAAGTTGGAGGGGATGGCCCATACCGGTGCGCACAAGATAAACAATGCCATCGGACAGGCGATGTTGGCCAAACGCATGGGCAAGACACGCATCATCGCCGAGACGGGAGCCGGACAACATGGGATCGCCACGGCTGCGGCGTGTGCTCGGTTGGGTTTGGAATGTGTGGTCTACATGGGCGATACCGATGTCCGTCGGCAACAACCGAATGTCGCCGGCATGGAACTCTATGGGGCCACGGTCGTTCCTGTCCACTCCGGGGCGAAGACGCTGAAGGACGCGATCAACGAGGCCATGCGGGACTGGGCGACACATTTCGAGACTACCCATTACCTTATCGGCAGCGCGTTGGGGCCTTCTCCGTTTCCCGATATCGTCCGGACGTTCCAATCGGTCATAGGGGATGAGACGAAGCGGCAAATGGCGGATCGGGGCATAGGAGGCGGTACATTGGTCGCCTGTGTCGGGGGCGGTTCGAACGCCATGGGATTCTTCTCCACGTTCCTCGACGATCCATCGGTGCGTCTTGTCGGGGTCGAGGCGGGCGGACGCGGTCCTGCGATCGGAGACCATGCGGTGCGTATGAGTGGAAGTGGTGCCGAGGACGGTATCATCCATGGGTATAAGAGCCGCTTCCTGGTCGATGCGGACGGACAGGTGGCACCGACCCATTCGGTGAGTGCCGGGTTGGATTACCCCGGAATCGGGCCACAACTGGCCGCTCTCGGCGAACGTGGTCGGGTCGCTTTCACCAGCGCCACCGATGCCGAGGCCCTGGAGGCGGTCAAGTTCTTCGCACGCACCGAGGGGGTCATGTTCGCATTGGAAAGCGCCCACGCCGGTGCGGCTGCCATCCGCTTGGCACGGCAACAGGAAAGCGACGAACCCATAGTCATCAACATGTCCGGCCGGGGTGAGAAGGACCTGTTCATCACCTCGCCGCTGCTGCGGTTGGAGGAATGGAAGGAATTCCTGGTATCGGAACTTGCCCGCATTGGAGGTATCGAATGAGTATCCCGATCAGTCTCATGGCCCATCTGGTCGCCGGGTATCCTACCGACGAGCTTGCCAAGGCGGCGGCACAGGGTTTGGCGCAGGGGGGTGTCTCCTATTTCGAGGTCCAGCTTCCCTTCAGTGATCCGAGTGCCGATGGACCGGCTATCCAAAGTGCCTGCGCCCAGGTGCTTTCGCGTGGCTATACGGTTTCGGAGGGGTTCGCCTTCATCGCCTATCTACGCCAGATGTTTCCCCAGATTCCGGTCTATGCCATGACCTACGGAAATCTTGCCTATCGTCGCGGTATTGCCCGGTTTGCCGAGGATGCGGCCCAAATCGGCATAGCCGGTCTGATCATACCCGATCTTCCCTTCGACCATGACGAGGGGTTGCGCCAAGCGTGCACACAGGTGGGAATCGACGCGGTTCCTGTTGCGGCACCCTCCATGTCGCAGCAGCGGATCACCTTGCTGGGCAACCACGGGTATCCGTATGTGTATGCTTCCTTGCGGGCGGGCATTACCGGGACCGAGACGGAAATCGACAACCGGACGTTGCTGTTCCTCGACTCGATACGCGGTTCGAGCAGGTTGTTCGGTGGCTTTGGTATCCGCAATGCTTCCCAGGTTGGCCTGTTGGCGCCGTATGTGTATGCGGTCGTCGCCGGTTCCGTATTTGTCGACCTGATCGGAGTGCACGCGAACGAGGGCGTTGCGGGTGTGCGACAGGCTGTGCGCGAAAAGGCCCGGGAACTGACCGGAATGTGATAGAATGAAAGGTATCAATACCCCCAGGGCAAACGCTGGACCCAGGAGGCTTCGCCTCCTTTTTCGCCCCAAGGGGCGAGGTATGGATCCTTACGTTGCCTGCACTCGCTCGGGAAAGTGGACCATTCCATGGTCCCTTTCCTCTCGCTTCGTTTGGCAATCGGTGGGAGGAGGATGTGCATGGGCAACGATCTGTTCAATTCGATCGCGGGTGTGTACGGATGGTTCCACCGCTACCAGATGAAACGGTTCTCTTCGATCTTGGACCAGCACGCCGAGGCTGTCGGACTTTCCTCGATTCGGACCATTTGCGATGTCGGCTGTGGTACCGGAGCCCTCTGCGCCGTACTGGCCGAACGGGGATTTGCTGTCACCGGTGTGGATCCGGCCGAGAAGATGCTGGCGGTCGCCAAGCGCAAGTCGGTGTCGCCGAATGTCGAATTCCTGCAAGGTGATGCCTTGGAGGGACTGCCGTTCGCCGACGATACTTTCGATGTGGTGTTCACATCGTATGTCGCGCATGGCATGGACAGTGCAAAACGCAAGCGGTTGTACGCCGAGCTCATGCGTGTTGCATCCCGTGCGGTGATCGTGCACGACTACAACGAGGAGCGGGCGGTGTTGACCACGTTCATCGAATGGTTGGAGAAGGGCGATTACTTCGGATTCATCAAACGGCCGAAAGCGGAGATGGAAGAGGTCTTTCCCTCCATAGAAGCCATCCGGGTCGGCAAGCGCTCTTGTTGGTATGTGTGCCGTTGTCCCCAGCATCCCCAACCGTGACGGTTTGCCCCGGGATGTCGATATCTCTCACTTGAACAATAGTCCACCGACCATGCCCGCCACGAAGGCCATACAATAGAACAGGAATATCTGCGAGACATTTCCCATGCTCGGCCCCTTCGTCTCGAGTCTGAACCCACGTTTCTCCATGGTCTTGTAGGACGTCCAAGCCGGTATGAAGGCCACGACGGCAAGGGGTATGGTAATCCAGGGAATCAACCCGAGCGATGCATAGACTATGGTCAGGCCGAAGGCTCCGACCACCAGCAGTTGCATGAGTACCAAAACCGCCCGTTCGGGAAGAAGGATCGAAAGTGTCTTTCGTCCCGCGATCTTGTCGGCAACCCGGTCGCACGTGTTGTTCACCGTGAGTATCAAAGCGATGAGGAGCATAAGCGGTAGGGAGACGATGATCGTATCGAGTTTGATGGAGAGTGCCTGGACATAATAGCTTATCGTGAACAGCACGGTTCCCAGGAAACCTCCGGCGAACAGTTCTCCGAAGGGAGTCCGGGAAATCGGCAAGGGGCCTCCGGTATAGACGAATCCCACCGCCATACAGATGCCACCGGCGACCAACAGCCACCAACTTGTCCACCAGGCCAGGACCAGTCCCAGGATGCCGGCCATTGCGAACAGACCGAGGGATATGGCGAGCGCGATCTTCGGATCCACACCTTCGTGGACCAAAACCTTGTCACGCTCATGGTTGTATTCGGCCTTGTCGGTTCCGCTGGTGAAGTCGAAATAGCTGTTGAATCCGGTTGTTCCCATGTCGACCAGGAGCACAGCGAATGCCATGACCACAAACCGTGGCCATGACCAGGTTCCTGTGGCGACAGCGGCGAAGAGGCTGGCACTGAGAAAGGTGCCCATGCTGATTATCTTGGTGCGGATTTCGACTATGCGGTTGAACTGGGTGATTGTCATGACAAACACTATATCGCAAAGCTTGGTGTTTGCAACCTATCTGCACCACCTTTTTTCGCTCGGAACGTAAATCGGACCGCTCCTCGCAAGAAGCAGTCCGTGGTTTACGGAAATCATATCAACTAGATCAGAAGTACCAACGAAGCGAGACATAGGCGAGGGAGTTGTCGGAATATGTTCCGAAGGTCCCGTCCTCGTCGCCGACAAACAGTTCCACTCCTCCTTCTATCGATACGCCGTCCTCGATGCTCCAGCTGAGCGACGGGCGGACCAAGGCATTCAACGGTTCGGGCTCGAGGTACACGAAGATCTTTGCGGTCAACCGGTCCGAGATATAGGTGTCCTGCATCCGAAACGTGAAGGTGTGCTTGAATTCTTCGACCGGACGGCCAAGCTCCATGAGTGTCGCATTGTGGTCATGCACATAGGAGAGGATATACTGGCCCGACATGGACACTCCCCACAGGTTCCAATCGACACCGAGCAGGGACTGGACCTGGTGATGCTTTTCCACCTCGACTGTTGGACTCGGCATGGCAGGAGTGACCGACGAGAACGGCTTGTCGAGGTACAAGGCGGCTTCTCCACGGACAACCGTCGGACCGAGTGGCATGCTGAAACTGCCACCGACGACCGCGAAGCGGCCATACTCTTGTGTTGCCGTAGCCGTCGGGCCATCGATATTGGTGACATGCGGTTCATCGGTCCACGCGTATCCGCCCATGACTTCCCAGCTGAGACTCGATCCGAAACGGCTGATCTTGCCGAATACCTCGCTGTCCTCGAAAGTGGTGCCGACTTCGGTTATGCTCGGCGCTATAGGGGTGCCGTTGGGCAATGTCATCTCTTGTGCCCAGAGGCCGTCCGAGGCGGGGAGGCTGCTGGGAACAAACCGGGGTATCCATATTCCTTCGAACGTGTAGTCGCCCAGGTAGTAGTCCGCTTTCAATGCAGGGATTCCCATGCGGATCTCGGTGAAATCGGCAAGGATGAACGAACGCATATCCCTGGGACTCACGATATCGGTGATGAACGCACCCTCTGCCTGTCCCCAGACTATCGCCTGCTTACCGATACGCACATCCATGGACTCGAAGAACAAATCCACATACGCTTCCCTGATTCCAATCTCCGGTTCGGAATCCAGGCCGACATAGGCGTAGGGATTCACGACCAGTCGGGTCATGTCACCCCATCCTTCCAATTTCAGGTCGATGGTCTGTTCATTGATCGCCAAATCGGCATCGGCTAGCGTCATGGCGTTGTAGCTGCGCACCATACCGCGAAGATCGACGTCCTTCGCTCCAAGGGTGACCAATGAAAGCAGCACAAGCGAGCCGACAAGCAGAGCGGTCTTCAAACTATTGTCTCTAGTATTGTATCTTCCCATAATCTTGTTTCCTCCTACAGGTCGTATCAGGTCCGGGGTCCAATGCGCATTTGCCGTTCTGAGAAGAAGCTGTCGGCCAGCTCGTTGTTGAAGGAAACGTCCTTCATCTGGATGCGGGTCGATGTATTCTTCTGCACATTGGCCATGGTCATATCGGTGATAACCCAAATATCGTCGATTTTCTCAAAGGCATCGATTCCCAACGTTTTTCCGAGTTTTCCATCGGCGGTGTAGAACTCCTTTTTCAGTCCGATCCACTCGCCATCGACTATCCAAGAAACGGTCCGGGTATAGGTTTCCTTCGGATCCACAGGAATGCTCTCGACCACGAGGACATCCCATCCGTCGATAGTCTCCTGGCGTAGGATCGTGTGCCGATCCTCGGAAGGGTGTCGCTCCCCCATGTCGTCATAGGTGAAATCGGATCCCATGAACGAGTCGCCCGTATTGTCGCTTGCGATCCGCTTCACCCGCTTGAGGGCAGGCAGATAGATCCATTGGTCGTCGCTGCGGCCGTCCGAATAGCTGAAGTTCAGGAAGCTGGTGTCCCTGACATCGGCAGGAGCGGTGAAAAACATGAGCTTCTTCTCTATGGCACCGTCATCCTGCCTGAATTGGACGATGCTCCGCTCCCGGGTCGATCCCCGGTTGTTGGTCAATGTCATGATCAGATTTGCCGACATGTTGTTCCCGTTCGGTCTGGTATACACCTGTTGCATCACTTCATTGCCGGTCATGGTAGCTCCCACAGGGGCCAGGACAACGGCGCCCAAACAAGCCAATCCGACGATAATTTTTTTCAAACTGTGTTTCATGATAATTTCTCCTTCAATCCTGACGTGGATTTTATTCGTATGAACTTGCCTTTCCTGTCCAATGCCACGATTGCGACGAGCAGGATGGAAAGCGTTCCAATGGCACTTGTCGCCATATTCAACACAATGAGTCCGCCGACTTGACGGTTTGGCGGGAATACACTGAACATGAGGACCGCAAAGCCTCCCATGACAGCCACCGCATTGTAGATGATCGCCCGACCGGTATGTGCAAGGGTCTCGAATGCGGCGTCGTGGATCGAGACATCCTCCAACCTGCGGTTGCGGTAGTGCTCGATCAGGTGGATGGCATAGTCGACTCCGATTCCAACCGCGATGCTCGAAATGAGTGCGGTGGCGGAACTGAGTGGAATATTGAGCAATCCCATGACGCCGAAGTTGACCACTGCCGTGATCGCTATGGGAATCGTACCCACAATGCCGATGAGCAGGTTCTTGAAGAGCAGGGCAAGCAGCAGGGCGACAATAACGAACGAGAGCGCGATGCTGATGATCTGGCCTTCGAGCAGCAGTTCGGAGAACACGAATGCCTTGTATCCGCTGCCGGCGTATCGGAGCGTGACACCAAGTTCGGTCATGGCCGCCTCATGGACCGCAACCATGTCGATGACTTCGCTCATGACCGCCGAGCTATCGCTCTTCAATTGGAAGGTGATATTGGCGTTCTGGTAATCGTAATCGACTACTTTCGCAAGTGTTTCGGGATCCCCCGAGAACTCGTACAGCAGCAGGTATTGGGCGACGAGGTCCTGGTTGTCCGGAATAGTATCGTAGGCCGGATCATTGTCGAACATGACCTTGTTCATACGTTTGATGAAATCGGCGATCGAGAAACTGGTGCCCACCAGGGTATGGGTCTCCACATCGGTCTGCAGGGTATCCATGGCCTTGAGGACCTCTGGATCCTTGAAGGTGTCTGGATCGTCGGCGGACAACACGACGTTGAGCGAGGAGGTTCCCCCGAACCTGGTATTCACGAAATTGTCTGTGATGACGATATCGCTTCCCTTCTCGAAGTTGGCGAGAAAGCTGGTATCGATCCATACATTGGTCGTTCCCAGGATACCGAGGACAACGACGATCGCGGCGATTGCGACAACCCGCAATGGACGACGCATCATGGCAGATCCCCATGCCCCGTCCTTTCTGGAGACGTTGCCCGATTTATTGCCGCCACCGTCCGTCAACCGCTTCGGAGCTATCTTCGGTGGACCAAACAGATAGATGGATGCGGGGAAGAGTATGAGCGCCAAAACCATTTCGGTCATGACACCGACCGATGCGAACAACCCGAAGTATCGGACCGGCAGCACCTGGCTGGTCATGAGTGCCATGAAGCCGATCGCTGTGGTGATCGCGGCCATGGACACCGGACGGATCATGGCGGTAAGGACATCCTTGACCAACTCTTGTTTCGATATGCCGGGATTTGTCTGGACACTATGGTGGATGCTATTGTGCATATGTATGCCATACGCAACACCGATAGCTATGAGCATGACGGGTATCATGGTATCTACTGCATAGATGGGGACTCCCAGTACCGCCATGGCTCCGAATGGGACTATCGTTCCGAACAGGACTATGACCAGGTTGATCACCGTGTCGCGGATACTGCGCAGCAATAGCAGCAGCAGTATGATCATGACGACCATGACAATGGGAACCATGCGGGTCATGTCGGCCGGTCCGAGCTCGGCCATGGCCCCCTCCACTATCGGTCTGCCGGCGATGTAGAGTGTCTCGGGTCCTTCGAATGAAGCCGCGTAGGCTTCAAGACGCACATGCAGGTCGGCTGCATCGGCATCCGGATCGATTTCCGCGAGAATCAGGGTAGCTTTCGAATCGAGGCTGACATTGCGGCCGAACACCATTTCGTTCGATTCCACACGACGCTGCAATGCAAGCAACTCCTCTGCCGTCCGGGGGATCTCCTCGTAGAACGGTTCGACTTCCAGATCTCCATCCGTACCGGTGATGTTGTCTGCGGTATACAGGGATGTTATGCCTTCAGCATATACTTCCGGGAATAGCCCGGGCAGGTCCTCGGTGATCGTCTTGATCTTCTCCAGGGTTCCGGCATTGAAAATCGTATCGGGGTGTTCGATGGCTATGAGCACCGAATCCTTGATGCTGAACATCTCCTCTGCCTGGTCGCTGAAGACGAAGGCCGGGTGGGTTGCCGGCATGTATTCGTCCAGATCCGTCTCCAAGCTTGCGTTTTGGGCAATACTGGAGATCAACAATATGCTGACACCCAAAATGAACAGTACGATCAGCAACGGTTTTTTTGCAATTCTTGCTATGAGATCCATAGAAGCTCCTTGTGTATTAGTTAACGATAACTAACGATTCGGTCATACGATATATATGCTCACTGGGAACGTGTCGGTCATACTGAGGAGAAGAGGGTAGCCATGCTCGCCGCGAGTGGGGCCGCCTGGGTTTCCAGTGGAGTTTCTCCACCTTGCAGATGCCAATGGGTTACCGTGAGGCGGATCGTTCCCAGCAGGGTCATGGCAATGTGCCGGGCCGAGAGGTCTGTCCGGCATTTGTTGGCAGCCTGGGCTTTTTGCATGAGTCCCTCCATCAACGAGATCATGTCCGTGAGCATGCGTGATAGCAGCGGCCGGAGTTCCTCGTCGGCATGGAAGGCTTCCTCGGTGAATACGAATAGGGCGAAAGCCGGATTCGCTTCGATACGGGAGAACAGCGAATGGAAAAGGTCGGTGAACAGCCTGTCGAGCGTGCCGGTATTCCCTTTCGCTTCGAGGAAAACCGGAAGAATCGATTGCTGGAGGGTCTCCAACAGACTCACCATCAGGGCATGCTTGCTTTCGAAATGCCGATACACAGCCGGTTCAGTTACCCCGATAGCCATGGCTACATTCCGTATGGTCAGTTTCTGTGTTCCCTGCCCGACGATGATATCCATTGCCGCATTGATGATTTCCTGTTGCCGATCGGTAAGCATGGCTTGTCTCCTATAAACTAGTTATCGCTAACTAACATACATCCGATTGGAAGGTTTGGCAATAGGTCGGTACGCATTTTTGAAAAATATGAATGTGGGTTTCCGTTTCCACTCTCCCGAGCGAGTGCAGGCAACGTGAGGTTCCATACCTCACAGGCCACTTGGGTGGACAGATCGTCAGGAGTGTTGAAATCTTTCATTTACATCCGGAATGCCAACACCTATACTTGGACAACAGACATCCCCCTTGTTGCACAATGGAGTGACGACTATGCGACGTTGGATATTCCTAGCGCTACTCATTGCATCCACCATGGGCTCCCTTTGTGCAGAGCAGTCTTTTTCACTGACCGAATCGGAGCGATCGTTCATCCAATCGAATCCCACGATCCGTTTGGGAATCGACCCTGCTTTCGTGCCATTCGAATTCATAGGAACAGACGGGACATACCAAGGCATATCTGCCGATGTCGTACGGATCGTCTCGCAGCGAACCGGTCTGCGCTTCGATGTGGATACGGACCTTTCCTGGCAGGAGGTGGCAAACCTTGCCTCGACAGGAGAGATCGATGTCTTGGCCGCGGTGGGAAAGACTGCCGATCGGGAACAGTACCTGCTCTTCTCGAAACCCTATATCACGTTCCAACGGGTTATCGTGGTCAAGAACACCAACCAGAGCATCGATTCCTTTACCGATCTCGAGGGCCGACAAGTCGCTGTACAGGCCAACAGTTCCCACCAGGGATTGCTCAAGACATATCCGGCAATCGGCATCCGCGAATACGATACCGTGGAAGCTGCGTTGCGTGCCGTGAACCAAGGTGATGAAATCGCATTCGTGGGCAACGAGGCGACCACAAGCTATATCGCCCGGGCCAACGGGATGACCGAACTGAGTTTCATCCCCATCGATACGGGAGGAGTCCTCCAGCTCCACTTCGCTGTACGCAACGATTGGCCCGAACTGATCGCTATCATCGATAAGGCGTTGGCTTCGATCTCGGAAGCCGAATTTTCCCTCATCTACAACCGGTGGATTTCATTCGAGCAACGGATCGACACGACACCTTTCATCGCCGCGGGCATCGGGTTGGTGGCGTTGCTGCTTGTCGTGTTCATTGTCTCGGGATTCTGGATTGTCCGACTGAGACGGGAGGTCGCTGCCAAGGCCGCAGCCCAGCGGGATATGGAGCAGGCCAAGAGCCAGGCCGAGTCGGCCGACCACGAGAAGAGCCGTTTCATGGCCCGCATGTCACATGAAATCCGTACCCCCCTGAACGGAATCAACGGAATGACCTACCTGCTCGAAGGAACAGCATTGGATGCAACGCAAAAACGGTATGTATCCACCATTGGGCAGGCATCGAAAAACATGTTGATGATCATAAACGATATCATCGACTATTCCCGAATCGAGGAGCGGAGCATTCCGTTGGAACGGGCTCCCTTCAAGTTGGACGAGGTTCTCCAGCATGTCCTTTCACTCGACGGGTATCTGGTGAAGCAGAAGAAGCTGAACCTGCAGTTCGAGTGGGACCCTGCGCTTCCCGTCAATGTGGTGGGCGATGCGAATCGATTCGGACAGATTGTGACGAACCTGTTGCACAACGCGATAAAATTCACCGAGACAGGTACGGTGGGTCTCCGTGTGACCAGCCGGGAACAGTTCGGTCATACCTGTCGAATCCAATTCGAGGTACGCGATACCGGTATCGGAATGTCGCCTGAAGTGCTCGAGAACCTGTTCAAGCCGTTCAGCCAAGCCGATGCGAGCACCGCAAGGAAATATGGCGGTTCCGGTTTGGGACTTTCGATTGTCAAGAGTCTGGTCGAGATGATGGGTGGTTCTATCACCGTCGAGAGCGAAACGGGCAAGGGATCGGTCTTCACTGTGGAACTTCCATTCGATCTCGATATCGAGGGAGCTCTCGAGGAAACCCGCAAACTCTCATCGGTCGATTTTTCCGCACTCAACATCCTGGTGATCGCAAAGGAGGAGGAGACCCGGAAATCGATCGAGGTTGCCCTCCGGCGGTTCGGTTCCCCTGGCGATTATATCGGATCCTCGCGCATGGCCCGGACACTTTTACACAATGACTCGGAAAAGGGCATCCCCCGCTATCGGTTGATCATGATAGATTCATCGGTTGACGGGACGGTACAGGATCTGCTGAAGGATGTGCTGGAGTCGTATCCTCCCGACACCCGTCCGAAATCGGTGGTGTTCGTCGAACAGGATACCGGGGAAGTCGGGCAGCACTTCAGGAATTCGGGTGCCGATCTGGTCATCCCCAAGCCGGTTTTACCGTCGCTCATGTTCAACAGTATGCTCGAGCTGTTCAGCGAGAGCGTTGTGGATAGGACGCTTTCCAATCCGAGACAGATTGAAGCCAACGCAGGCCAGGCTTTCAGGATATTGGTTGTAGAAGACAATCCGGTGAACCAGATGATCGCCAAGGAGGTGTTGGCCCAGGCGGGATTTGTTCCCACGATAGCCGAGAACGGGAAGGCCGGATGCGAGCTTTTCGAGGCAGAGGGAAATGCGATCGACCTGATCCTCATGGATCTGCACATGGATGTCATGGACGGTTTCGAGGCGACCCGGATCATCAGGAGTATGGACACATCGATTCCAATTTTTGCCACAACCGCCGATGTTGTCGGGGATATCGACCAACGGTGCCGGCAGGCGGGATTCTCACGTATCGTCCCGAAGCCCTACGATCCGAAGCAACTGGTGGAGACCATTTTGCAGGCATTGCAGGGAACGGTACCCAAGGCAGATGGATCGCAGGGAAAACGGAAGGACTCGCAAGTCCGGCCGGTGCTGGATGTAGGTAAAGGGCTTGGGCAGGTAGGGGGGAACGGAGCATTGTACCGCAAGGTATTGGAAACGTTCCTTGCCGAGCATACCGGCACGGTACGGATGGTACGTGAAGCCATGGATAGGCGGGATTGGACAGTAGTGGAAGATCTCTCCCATAAGGTGAGGGGTAGCAGCGCGACTATTGGAGCTGCAGCGGTTTCGGCGATCGCCGCTGAAATGCAACGGGCGGCGACAGGAGATCCCGGAACCCTGGCTGGGATCTTCGACCGTTTCTCAGGAGTTTTTGGTGAATTGGAGCGGGAAATCAAGACATTTTTACATACTTGAGGCATCAAGAGGGCATTTTGGAGGTGCCGTTATCGCGTAAACATGGTATGGTTAGAGTACCAAATACCGAAATGGTTCGGAAGGAGGCTTCATGAAGAATTACAAGAATTTCATACCCCTGGTTGGGGCAAAGGTTGACCCCGTCGCATATGGGGTATATCCGCTATCGATCAATACTGTCGATGGCGGTACTGTTTTTATGGCGGAGGATGCCGGCGAGACACTTATTGTCGCAGTCGGTAAGGATTGGGATTTCAACGGGGTTGAATTCGATGTCGACGGTGTCGAATGTGTCGCGGCTCCCACGACACACGCGAATGCGAACGTGCTGCGTAAGCTGTTTCCGTTCACTGCTCCCGTGCGGGTCTTGCAGAAGGACCGGACAGTTGGGGTGGGCGACCGCCTCGGTATCGCGGCTCCGGGCCATATCAGGGTGTTCCAGGAATACGATGCGTATCCCATCCTTGCCCAGCAGTCGATCCGCGAATTGAACCTGACCCAGCGCACCTATGAGGATGTCTTGGATGCTGCGACCTTCGCCGTGTACCGCGACGGCTATCGCAAGGGTTTTGGGGCAGACGGCGACCATTTGAAGAAGCCCGAAGAAGTCGCCACGGCGCTCAAGCTCGGATTCACCATGATCACGCTGGACTGCAGCGAACATATGCACAATGAGTTCGAATCCATGTCTGTTGCGGAATTGAACAAGCGCTATGTTCCGAATGTCGAGCTGGAGAAGAAGTATATCGGCAAGACCTTTGATCTTGGTGAGAACGTTTCGGTCAGTTTCGATGAACAGTCGTTCAAGCGGATGTCCATGGTCTACGGAGAGGTGCTCGATTTCGCCACTTCCATCTACACCACATTCTTTGCCGATGGAACCTACGATGCCGATTTCGAAATCTCGATCGACGAGACGACCACGCCGACCTCTCCATTGGAACACTTCTTCGTCGCCAACGAATTGACCGCCCGCGGTGTGAAGTTCGCGACAATCGCTCCCCGGTTCTGCGGTGAGTTCCAGAAGGGTGTCGACTATATCGGAGATATCAAGCAGTTCGAAGCCGAGTTGGTCGACCATGCTGCAATTTCCCGCTATTTCGGATACAAGATCAGCCTCCACTCCGGATCGGACAAGTTCATGGTGTTCCCGATCTTCGGTCGGTTGACCAAGGGGCGGTTCCATGTGAAGACTGCGGGAACCAACTGGCTCGAAGCCATGAAGGTCGTTGCCATGGTCGATCCGAAACTCTATAGGGAAATCCATGCGTTTGCCCTCTCGAAGTTCGACGAGGTCACCAAGTACTACCACGTGACGACCGATATTACCAGGATTCCCGATCTGGATACCCTGTCCGACAAGGCTCTGTTGAAATTGTTCGAGCACAACGATGCCAGGCAATTGATACACATCACCTACGGACCGATCCTCTCCACAAAGGATGCGAAGGGCGAGTATGTGTACAAGGATCGCCTCTACCGGTTGTGGAAACTTCATGAAAAGCAGTATTCCGACCTGCTGTTCCACCATATCGGACGGCACATGGAAGAGTTGTACAAACACATGCGAGGGTAGTGGATGGCAATTGTCATTGCTTCGGATATACATGGGTCCGCGCTCTGGACCCGACGTCTTTTGGATGCATGCGAGGCCGAACAGGCCTCGCAGTTGATTCTTCTGGGAGACCTGTTGTACCACGGTCCACGCAATCCGCTGCCCGACGGGTATGATCCGAAGGCAGTGGTCGAGTTGCTCAACGCCCAATCCGAACGGATCATCGCTATTCGTGGGAATTGCGATTCCGAGGTCGATTCCATGGTGTTGCGCTTCCCGTTGGCCGAATCGGCTTGGATTGTGGTGGATGGGCATCGGTTCTACTGTTCCCATGGGCATCGCTTTCATGACGGGAATCCGCCTCCCATGGCATCGGGAGACACCCTGCTGTTCGGCCATACCCATATCCATCTTCTGCAAGAGCGCGATGGAGTCTATTTCATGAATCCTGGTTCCGTCTCGTTGCCGAAACAGGATCGGGCACATACCTTTATGGTCTATAGTGCGAACGAGTGTCGCATAAAGGATTTCGATGGAGTCGTACTCGATTCAATTTCTTTTCCAAATAGTGCCAGATGAAAAATGGGGAAGGGTCAAGCATGGTGACAGATTCCGTTATAACAGGGCTTGATAATAAAAGGTGGCCGCATTACTATTGATATACCATTTATGTATACATACGGGGTAAAATGATGCAATTGAAGTACCAATCGGTTTTTATGGATATCCAAAACAAGATTTTATCCGGGTATTGGCCCGAGGATGCGATGATTCCGACCGAACTTGAACTATGCAAGAAGCATGACGTGAGCAGGATCACCGTGCGGAGGGCACTCGACGACTTGGTACAGATGGGATTGATCCGTCGTGCCCGTGGAAAGGGATCCTTTGTCTGCAAGACCAAACAGTATTCGGAGTACCGCAACGGGTTGGTAAGCCAAGACGGTGTCGAATACGATACACGGATTTTCAACCGTATACTCGAGGATGCGACCTACGGTCCCAAGACCGAATTGGCGAAGACCATGCTGCCGTTGTTCAAGCGGAACCTGGAGAGCGGGGAAGGAATAGTCAGGATACGGCTGTTGCGCCTGGTCGACGACCACCCGTACGCCGTCATGAGCATCTTCATGCCGGAGAGTATCTCCAATATCATAGACAGGGACATGTTGGTCAGACGGTCCTTCCTGGATGTGTACGAGTTGTGCACCGGGGTCAAGATCGTGACGTTGCACCGTTCGGTGTCGGCGGTGATTCCCGATGACGAGCAGTGCAATCTCCTCGGAGCACGCAATGGGACTGCCCATTTGTGGATGAAGAATACCGCATGCCTGAAGGACGAGACACCGGTCGCGATCAACTATGCGCTCTACAACGGCAATCTCTTCGACTTTGCCGTAAGCATAGACTTGGACAATCCCCCGAAGGCTGCATTATAGAAAATGTAAGGTGCGATACCTTACCCATTGGGGGCGGTTTGGAAAACAGAGGCTAATTAAAACTTGGTTTGCTCTGGAATTTGATACCTTTTATTTTGACAATGCCCTTTTTTGTGTTAAAATTCTCACCGAGAGGACACACGCCACCCAAGGCGTGTGTTGTCCTGTATCACAAGGAGTGAGACGATGAGAACAATCATACGGATGCTACACGAGGCGGCCCAACGGTTTCCGTCGCGCGCTTATGCGACCAAGAAGACCGATGCCGGGTGGACCCCCTATTCGTATTGCCAGGTCGACAACGACTCGGACAAGATTGCGGCATATTGCATTGCAAAGGGGATAGAGCCCGAGTCTACCTTCGGGGTTCTGGCTGAAGGTCGTCCGGAATGGATTATCGCCGAGCTGGGTGTTATCAAGGCCCGTTGCATTTCGGTCCCGCTCTCCATCAAGTTGAATCCGGAGGAGATTGCGTTCCGTCTTACCCATAGCGAAGCCAAGGGAATCGTGGCCAGTTCCAATACGCTGGACAATGTCTGCAAGGCTATCGCCACCATGGAGAACAAGCCGGTACTGTACTATCTCGATTCGCCCGATGACCGTTTGCAACGGCAAATCGAGGAGAACGGATGGAAAGAGGGTGTCGACTATGTCACCTGGGATGTCCTGACCGCGTCCGGTGAAGACATCCTCATTCGGGTTCCCGATATGGTCGACTCGGTCGTGGCGAAGATCGATGAGAACGATACGGTCAATATCTGCTACACCTCGGGTACGACCGGGAATCCCAAGGGCATCATGCTGACGCATCTGAACTATTGGGCCAACAGCCACGATGCCGTTGAATTGTTCAAGCTTCCCGAAGAGACCTTCGAGACACTGATCGTGTTGCCGGTGGACCACTCCTTCGCACACACGGTCGGTATATACACTTCGATGCTCAAGGGCATCACCCTCCACTTCGTGGATGCGCGGGGGAGCAACGCCGCCATCATCCGCAATTTTCCGAAGAATCTGGGCGAAGTGAATCCGGTATTCCTTATGACCGTTCCCTCGATCAGCGGTAATTTCATGAAGAAGATGACCCAGGGAATCGCGGAGAAGGGGCCGTTCATCGACGGCATTTTCCAACGCGGGCTGCAAGCCGGCATCAAACGCAATGGCGACGGGTTCAACAAACCCCCGCTCGGAGTCCAGTTGGCCACCTTCGTGCCCTATTCGATAGCCTCGTTGCTGGTGTTTCCCAAACTCCGCAAGGTATTCGGCAACCGCATCAAGTATTGTGTCGGGGGAGGAGCATTGCTCGAAGCCCGCCAACAGCATTTCTTCGCCGCAATCGGTGTACCGGTGTACCAAGGCTACGGCTTGACCGAGGCCGCACCCATAATCAGCTCCAACTCGCCCGAACGCTACAAGTTCGGAACTTCGGGTTCGGTCGCCCCCACGGTAACCTGCCGCATCATGAAAAGCGACACCGAAGAGGCGAAGGTCGGAGAGCGCGGGGAGATCGTCATCAAGGGCGACAATGTGATGAAGGGGTACTTCAAGAATCCCAAGGCAACAGCCGAAGTATTGCGCGAGGAGAACGGGGAGACCTGGTTGTGGACGGGTGACCTCGGTTATTACGACGAGGACGGGTTCCTGGTGGTCACCGGTAGGGCAAAAGCCCTATTGATCGGCAAGGATGGCGAGAAGTATTCACCGGAAGAGGTAGAGGAGGTCATGGTCAACCATACCGAGATGCTCAACCAGCTGCTGGTCTACAACGACCACAAGCCGACGACATCGGCATTGGTCACCCTGCAGGAAGATCTGGTGAGGAAGTTGATCGCGGAAGAGCATCTGCAGACTCCCGAAGCAACATTGCGACGGATTCTCGACGTCTTGCGTGCATATGAACCGATAGCTATGAAGAGTATCCCGTCGCAGTGGATTCCATCACGGTTCGCACTGATCGCCAAGCCGTTCAGTGAAGCCGACGGTCTGGTCAACTCGACCATGAAGCTGGTCCGCTACAAGACAATCGAGTTCTACAAGAAGCGGATCGACGAGATGTATGAGAGCGAGCAGCTCAACGAACAGCGGAATCTTGAGGTGGTCAAGGAATTGTTCTTCTCCTAACCGCCAACCATGGTCAACGGGAGGCTTTTGCCGAACAGTCCGCGCAGATGCCTTTGAGCACGATGCCATGTTCGGAAACGGTGAACCCCGTCTCATTGTGCAACCTGGTGTCGATCGCGGCGAACATGCCGAGGTCGACATCTGTTATGTTGCCGCAGGAAGAGCAGATCAGATGGCAATGCTCGTCGTTGCGTCCATCGTATCGGATTTTTGCTGATCCCGTTGCCTCGAGCTTGCGCACGTTCCCCAGTTCGACAAGAAGACCGAGATTCCGGTAGACGGTGCCCAGGCTGATGCTGGGCATGTGCTTCTTTACGGCTACATACACTTCTTCGGCGGTCGGGTGGACTTCGGATCTTCTCAAGGTCTCAAGAATCAATTCCCGTTGGCGCGAGTATTTCATCGGGTTTCTCCTTTTGGGTTTTGATAAGTATCAAATGGATGGTGACGATAGTTCCGATTGTTCCCAATACGATAATGACAAGCGGGGTTCGGACCAATGCCGCCGAAATACCCAGGCCGAGCCACAACCAGATGATTGCCCTGATCTTCGTCTTGCGGGGCACGCCTTCATGTGTCCTCCAGTGGCGCAGATAGCTGCCGAACAACCTGCTCTCCTCCAACCTCTTCGCCATGCGCGGGCTGGAGAGGGAAAAGCATGCCGCCGACAGCAATACGAACGGGGTTGTAGGGAGTATAGGCAAAATTATACCTATTGCTCCAAGCAGCAGGCTTATGCTGCCCGCTATGGACAAGGCGATACGCTTTACGGTTCCTTTCTTCTTGATCTTTTTCATAGTCCTCAACTAATAATGGTTACTATTTCGAAATAGCATGTTTTTAATTGTCATGTCAACAATATGGTGTTACATTTGCAACCTACAGGTGTTTATGTGGTAGTTGTAGTGGAGAAATTCAAATTTACATCACGCGATATGACGAATATATGTGTAAAATGAAGCTTCCACTAGTCGAATGTTATAAAATTGTATACCCTGTAGCTAGGGGAGATACCCTTTTTCAAGGAGGACCAAGTATGAGAATGAGAAAATTGGCGTTCCTATTAGTACCGATTCTATTAATCACCATCGTTTCGTGTGATGGGGATATTTTTGGCAATCTAAGTGATTTCATGGGCCAGACTGGCACAAATATCTATGCGGAGAATGGACTCGTAACCATAGACACCTCGCAAGGTGCGGCTGTGGTCGATGCTACCGGTAGCATTTTGGATTTGGAAGAGCCTACGGCTCCTGTTGATCCCTTGAATCCTACGGATGACGAGACGGCTGCTATCGAGGCGTATGAAGAAGCCTATGAGGCTGAAGTCGAGACAGTGAAGACCACAATCACCGAGGCTCTTACCTCGCCACAAAAGACCGAAGCCTTGGTTGAAGCCTTGGAGACTCCGCTTACCGATCCAACCGATATTCCTACCAAGGTGACCGACGTCATAACAGAGATGGAAACCGACTTGGGGATAACTATTGCCGATCCGGTGACCGAAGGCGATCTTGTCACGTTGATCCTGATCACCGATCTCTATGAATCCGCCGCCCCACTTGTGGCTCTATTGGATGATGGTGACGATACCAATGATCCTACTGAAGAGGAGTTGTTGCAACTCGTTTCCGATGCCCTGCAGGTTGTGGATATAGTCAATACGGTTTCTCCCACAGGAGCCATCAGCCTGGATGATATCCTTTCCAGCTTGATCGACGATCCGGAACTCTTGGATCAGATCATGGGCAGGTCCTCCACAACATCGAGGGATGTGCCACCGGTTGAAGACGGCGATGATCCGATGACCTTCATAGAGCCTATCTTCGCGACAGTCATCAATTCGATCGGGACCACCGGTACTGGTGATACGGAAGTCATTATATCTGCAAATCTGCAGAGTGCTGTGAGAAGCTTCGCCATCATCCGCTCCTCCTATGAGCAGATGGCTCCGGCGATTGCCGCCAGCGGTGCCGAGCTTGAACTCACCGATGTCATCAACTATGTATTGAGTGTCGTGTTCACCGAGGCTGATGCGTTCTTCCAGACGGTTGCCGTTCCAATCACATTCGAAGAGGCCCTCAACGATGTCATCTTCTGGATGAACCAGGATGCAACGTATCAGGATCTCAATAAGCCCGATTTCGTGGATGATGTTGCGGACTGGGAAGTGGAGTTTGAGGAGTACCGTGCATTGTACCCGGCCAAATTTGGTGACGATGATACCATACCACGTACAGTAGGTTCGATCGAACGGACTTTGGATGCTTTGATCGAAGCCCTACCTGGTGACAACACACTCATAACCGATGCCATCGATGATCTCTTTGGCACCGACGAGCCGACGGTTTAAGGAGGCGGAATATGAAAAAGAAATTGATTATCAGTCTGTTGGTATTGCTTCTGGTCGGTTCAAGCCTCTTTGCCTATACCTTTCCAGACTTCTATTATCCCTTGACCTCCTTCCGGCCGATCAGTGCCAGGACGGAAGCCATGGGCGGAGCCGGTCTTTCGACCGCCTCCGGTGCGGATGCGTTCTTCATGAACCCGGCGAATCTTGCCTCGCGCAGATTCAGCCTCTATCTTCCCGCTGTTTCGGTGACAGTCTTCAACCCGAAGGCAATCATCGACTCCGGAATCATCGAGGATATCCAGGAGAATGAGGATCCCGATACCCTTGCCACCACAGTGGTGAACAAGTACATGGGGATTGTGAGCGCAGGAAGGGGTGAAGTAGTGACCACCGATGTGGCCATGTCCTTTACCGGCGGTGGATTCGGAATCGGTATGCAGGTGCAGGAACAATTGCACACCTACAGTACCGACGGCCAGTTGACCTCCGACAAGATCATTGCCGAGATCAACGCAGCGGCTTCGGTCGGATTCGGTTTCAGGCTGGACTTCATTCCTGAAATCCTGTCGGTCGATGTCGGAGCTACGGCAAGACCCACATACAAAGCCTATTCGAACAAGATCGGTGCGAACGAGATCATCAATATCGCCGATGACGACGACCCCGCGCAAAAGTTCATGTCGGAGTACCCGGTGGCAGCCGGTTGGGCAGTTCCCGTCGATGTCGGTGTGAATGTGAACCTTCCTGTCGGCCTGCGGGTCTCTGCGGTAGCGCGGAACCTCAACGGCAAGTACACCATGACCCAGTACGATGTTTCAGGTGATTGGGTCAACGAGATGATGGAATTCATGGGGTCGGACCCTGCATATACAGGGACCCCGGGAACAACGACCGAATACGAGTACACGGTTCCGTGGACCCTCGATTTCGGATTCGGCTGGATTCCCGAACTTGGCGGGCTTGGCAGACTCCTGAGACCTTCATTCGCTTTCGATCTGGTCGATGTTGTCACCCTTGCCGAAAGCATGGAAACCGATGAGGATGCATACCTGAACCACCTTCGCTTCGGTGCCGAAGCCAAGCTGTTCTCCATGGTCGATGTCCGAGCCGGTATCAACCAGGGCTACCTCTCGCTCGGTGTCGGACTGGACTTGTTCGTCATCCATATCGATGCCTCGTACTACTGGCGTGAGTACGGTGCTGAAATCGGAGACAAACCGATCGATGCGCTGACCGTCAGGTTCAACCTGGGTGTCGACGGAAGATAGTACCTTTCAATTCACGGAATACGACCTCTCCTTCGGGGGAGGTCTTTTTTTCGCGATTCGGAATTTCAGGATGTTATTGAGGTAACTACAGTGCTACTTATACGAACACAATGTAAAATTATTACTGTACCTGTGCATATACATATGGTATGCTCTCCAGTGGAGAATACTTGCCGTCGGGCAAAATCAAGGGAGCGTATACTATGACGGATTTTGGACTTTGGGGACTCATTCCCCCAGTTCTCACTATCGCATTGGCGTTCATCACCAAGGATGTCGTCATCTCATTGTTTCTCGGAATCCTTTCGGGGACACTCATCGTCGCGGGAGGAAACCCGTTTGCCGCACTCGTCAACCTTTCGGACGTGGTTGCCGGCTCACTGAACGATGGATGGAATATCCGCATCTTCCTCTTCTGTGCATTGTTGGGAGGACTGGTCGGACTCCTTTCCAAGACAGGGGCAGCCAAAGCCTTCGGCCGTTGGGCAGCCTCCAGGGTCCGTACCGGAAAAGCCAGCCTGCTCATGACCTGGGTGTTCGGTCTGATCATCTTTATCGACGACTACTTCAACAGTCTCGCGGTCGGAACCGTCATGCGGCCGATCACCGACAAGAACGGTATCCCCCGTGCCAAGCTCGCCTATATCCTCGATTCGACTGCCGCCCCCGTGTGCATCATCGCGCCGGTGTCCAGTTGGGTCATCACCGTCATGTCGATCGTGAAGGGCTCCGAGGGTTTCGAGCAGTTGGGAATCACCGAGTTCGAATTCTTCATCCGATCGATTCCCTATAATATCTACGCACTACTTACCATCATCATGGTGTTGGTCATTATCCTGACCAGCCGGGACTTCGGACCCATGGCAGCCTCCAACCGCTACCACGAGACCACCGGCAGCCTCTACAATGAAGCCTATGGCGACGCACCCGGAGAAGTCGCTGAAATCGGTGGCAATGACCGGGCCAAACCGATGGACATGTTGTTTCCGATTGTCGTCCTTATCATCTCGGCCGTCGTATTCTTCCCTGTCACCACATGGCTCGGATCCATCGATGGGGAAAGCATCACCAGCATGTCCCAGGCTATGGGAAGCATGTCCTTTGGAGATGCGTTCGCCAATACCGACGCATCGTACGCCCTGTTCTATTCGGTCATCTTCACGCTGACCATCACCTTCATCTACTATTTCGCGCGTCGCTTGTTTACCATCAAGGAAGCCTCCGAAGCGCTCAAGGAAGGAATCGGTTCCATGGTTCCCGCGTTGCTGATCCTCACCATGGCCTGGACCATCGGAAGCATCATCAAGTCTTCTCCTGAGGACGGAGGTCTCGGATTGGCCTCGTTCCTCTCCGAAGCTGTGGTCTCTGGTGGATTCCCCCTCGCATTGGTTCCTATGATCGTCTTCGGTCTTTCGGCACTCATCGCGTTCTCCACAGGTACATCCTGGGGCACCTTCGCCATCATGATTCCGATCACCATGCCAATCATCGCTGGTCTCGCCAAAGCAAAGGGTCTTCCTGTGGAAGGCATGTCGCACGCCATGTTCCTTGGTGTCAGTGCAGTGTTGGGAGGGTCTGTATTCGGTGACCATGCATCACCCATTTCGGATACGACGATCCTCTCTTCGACCGGTGCGAGCTGTCCCCACCTCGAGCACGTCAGCACCCAGATGCCCTATGCCCTGTTCGTTGCGGTGTGTTCCCTGGTAGGCTTCCTGTTGGGAGGCCTGTTCCTGAACGCCATCGTCGCTTGGATCGGTGCGATTGCGTTGTTCATCGTCGGAATGGTCTTTTTGCCTCGTATCTATCGCAAGGCATGATACCGTGGTAGTATAGCTCTATGAAAACGCCCATGGAGTTATCTGTGAACATGGTAAAGATCACACCAAAGGTCCAGCCTTACCCATGGGGGGATGATTCATTCATCCCCTCGTTGCTTGGAAAGAAGCCCGATGGGAAACCCCAGGCCGAATTGTGGTTTGGGACCCATCCCGGTGGAGAGTCCGCATTGCCCGACAGCGAACCGCTGGGAGATTTTCTACGGGACCACGACAAGGAGTTCTTGGGAGAAGAGCAGGTGAAACGGCACGGGAAGGAACTTCCGTTCCTTCTGAAAGTGCTTGCGATTGCCCAGCCATTGTCTTTGCAGGTTCACCCGAGTGCCGAGCAGGCGTTGCATGGGTATACCGAAGAGTTGCCGCGGCATGTGGATATCCCCCAGGACCAATGGAACTACAAGGATGGTCGCCAGAAGGCCGAGGTGCTCTACGCGCTTACGCCGGTGACGGCCATGTGCGGGTTCCTACCGATCGCGAAGTTGTCGGCAAACCTCTTGCGATTGCTGCCATACCAGTTTCCCCTGGTGTTCCCTTTCCTTCAGGAACCGGAGGAAAAGGACGAGGCTCGGTTGCTTCAGCGGTTCTTCACCACGCTCTATACCTTGGAACAGGAACAACGGAAGCTGCTGTTGACGGAGTTCAAGGAGAATCTCGAGCTCCTTCAAGAAGATTCCTACACCGTCGACGGGAATTGGCTGACACCTGGCGGAATCGCCCGGTTGTGCCTGGAGTCGTACCCCGATGATCCGGGTGTGTTCGCACCGTTCTTCCTGCATGTCCTGCATCTCAAACCAGGTGAAGCGGTGTACCTCGAACCCAGGACCCTCCATGCGTATGTCCGGGGGCATGGAATCGAACTCATGTCGAACAGCGACAATGTCTTGCGGGGCGGATTGACGAACAAGAAGGTCGATGTTCCCGAATTGTTGCAGACACTCGCATTCAAGGCCTACAACGCCGGACTGTGTCCGCAGATCAGGGATACGAACAATCGCCTGAATATCCTTGCTCCGACCGACGATTTCCTCCTTGGAGTATATGAGCGGGGGACCTATCATGTGGGCAATCGGTTTTCGATCGAATTCCTCCTCTGCAGTGAAGGTACGGCGGAGGTCGTGAAGGACAATCAGACCCACAAACTTGCACAAGGGGAGTGTCTTGTTGTCGCCTCTTCGGTCGATTCGTATAGGATCACTGTCAAGGGAAAGGTGTTCAGCGCTTCGGTTCCCGGTTGACCATCACGATGGAGCAATCGCACCGAATCGTGGTATACTCGCCGTATGGATGCACAGCAGTTTTTACAGCTTCTTAAGAAAGAGTTGATGATCGCCATGGGATGCACCGAGCCGGCGGCAGCCGCATTGGCCGGTGCCAAGGCACGCCTGTTGCTCGGCGAGCCGATCGTCCGGTTGGAAGTCCGAGCCAGCCGGGACATGGTCAAGAATGCCATGGGTGTGGGTCTTCCCAATTGTACCCTCCGGGGTATACAGGCCGCCGTCGCTTTGGGAGCCGCCGGGGGAGATGTCGACAACGGGCTTGGGATCCTTTCGGAAATCTCCGAGGATCAGAAGCGTATCGCCACACGGTTCGCCGCCGAGAATACGGTTACCCTTGCATTGGCTGACGATGTTCCGCCTGTCTACATCGGGGTAACGGCTTTCGGTGCTTCCCATGTGGCCGAGGCGGTCATAAGCGGGGAACACAACCGGTTTGCCAGACTACGGCGCGACCAGAAGGTGCTCGGGGAACTTCCCCTGGTCTCCTCCAACCACCAGGAGTCCGAAAACGATGTCACCAGCGATATGATTGCCCACCTTTCCCTGTCTGAAATCGCAGAAGCGGTATCCAAGATAGATACGTCCGATTTCGATTTCGTGCTTCATGGTGCCGAAACCAACCTGGCGATCGCCAAACATGCGATGGTCACCGATTTCGGTCTTTCCGTAGGCAAGACCATGGGTGAGGGCTTGCCCGAGCATCCGACTTCGCTCAACGAAGCGTATGCTTTGGGTGCCGCCTATGCCGCGGCCGCCTCCGATGCGCGAATGGCCGGTTGCCCCCTGCCGGTTGTCATAAACAGTGGGAGCGGAAACCAGGGCATAACCGTGTCTGTTCCGCTACTGGTCATGGCCCGATATCTGGATACCGGTACGGACCACCTTGTCCGTGCCCTTTGTACAAGTCACCTGGTGGCATTGGTCCTCACCGCCAAGAAGGACCGGCTGTCGGCACTCTGCGGCGCCTTCACCGCCGCCATCGGAACCGCTTGTGGTCTGGTGTACTTGCAAGGTGGCAGTGTGGAAGCCATGGACCGTGCGGTGAACACCATGGTGGGGAACCTCACCGGTATCATTTGCGACGGGGCGAAAGGGACCTGTGCCCTCAAGATATACTCCAGTGTTGAGGCGGCGGCGATCAGCAGCCGGTTGGCGCTGAAGGGCATATCTCCCAGCGATGAATCGGGAATCGTAGGAAAGGATGCATTGCAGAGTTTTTCCTATTTGACGCAAATAAGCCATGAGGGTATGGAACAGACAGACCGGACGATACTTGCTATCATGATGGGAAAACAGGAGCTTTGCACGAGATGAGATATGTCGCTATAGATTTTGAAACCGCAAACAATGACCCGATCAGCGCTTGTTCGGTTGGACTGGCGAAGATGGAGAATGGAAGGGTCGTCGATTCCTATTACACCTTGATCAACCCGCCTTCGTCCTATTTTTCCCCCATGAACATTTCGATCCACGGTATTCGCCCCGAGCATGTCGCCGATGCCCCGGCCTTCGATACCTTGTGGCCCGACATGCTCATGTTCATCGGAGACGACCTGCTCATAGCGCACAACGCGCCGTTCGATATCGGGATTTTGAGGGCAATGTTGACCTGGTACGGGCTACCTATCCCTTCGATCCGCTATACGTGTACGGTACGTATTTCGAGAAAGGTGTGGCCCGAATTGCCCAGCCACAAGTTGACCGACTTGTCGCGCCATTTCGGATTCGATTATCAGGCCCACCATGCTCTGGAAGACGCCGTGAACTGTGCGTTGGTATTCCACAAGGCCTGCCCCTGTCCCACGGAAACCGAGGCTGTGGAGTATCTTATGGAGAAGGGGATACGGTTCCAGCGTATGACCGGTGGACTGGCACCACTCGAACCACCACCGCAGCAGGGGGGATTCCTACTATAAAGATTCTGATACTCCTTGCGGATAATTGCGAGCGATGGTATCATAATTTGTAATCAATTCAGAGAAATTATCATAGTAGTGGAGGCACACATGGAACTCAAAGGATCAAAAACCGAGAAGAACCTGCACGATGCGTTTGCAGGCGAATCGATGGCCCGCAACAAATATACCTACTGGGCAAGCAAGGCGCGCAAGGAAGGGTATGAGCAGATCGCAAAACTGTTCGAGGAGACAGCCGACAATGAACGGATGCACGCCAAGCTGTGGTTCAAGGCGCTTCAGGAGAATGGCGATATCGCCGATACCGCGACCAACCTGAAAATGGCGGCCGAAGGCGAGCACTACGAGTGGACCGACATGTATGCAGGTTTCGCCGAAGTTGCCCGTGAGGAAGGCTTCAAGAAGATCGCCGCACTGTTCGAAGGCGTGGCCAAGATCGAGAAAGAGCACGAGGCCCGCTACCTTGCCCTGTTGAAGAACGTGGAAGAGGGCGTGGTATTCTCACGCGATGGCGAGCAGATCTGGAAGTGCGGTGTTTGTGGACATATCCATGTCGGCAAGAAGGCTCCCGAAGTTTGCCCGGTGTGCGCACACTCCAAGGCCCACTTCGAAATCGCTGCCCGCAACTATTAGACTAGTCCTCCGTTGCGAACATGTAGGGGCGTTCCAAACGCCCCTTTGTCATATCCTGAAGTTCGAAACCGTTGGATACAAAGGAAGACGACCCGTCGTGGACCGTCTTCCAACCAATAATCGAGTACAGACTTACATCATATTCGGAAGTGTCATGGTGAGACCGGGCCAGAAGGTGACCAGCATGAGTGTCACGATCATTGCCGCATAGAAGGGTAGCATGGCCTTGGTAGCCTTCTCGATCGAAATCTTACCGATCGCACTACCCACGAAAAGGGCCGAACCAACCGGTGGCGTACACAACCCGATTGCCAGGTTCAAGATCAACATGATACCGAATTGGATGGGATCCATGCCCATTTGTCCCACGACAACGGGATAGAGGATCGGCGTGACGATGATGATCAAGGGAGCCATGTCCATGATAGCCCCGAGCACCAGCAGCATGACGTTGATCAGCAGCAGCAGTACGACCGGGTTGTGCGAAATACCCAACAGGAACGTGGTGACAGCCTGGGGGATACGAAGGTAGGCGAGCAACCAACCGAATGCGCTTGCCGCGGCGATCAGACTCATGACCATGGCCAAGGTCCGAAGCGAATGCAGCAGTATCTTGGGAATCTCCTTTATCGAGATTTCGCGATACACCAGGAACGTGATGATGAATGCGTAGACGACAGCCACGGAGGCCGATTCGGTCGCGGTGAACACACCCGAAACGACACCACCAATGATGATCACGACCGTAAGCAAGCCCAACACAGCGTCACGGGAGACTTTCAAGGTCCTTTTGAGACCGTATCGCTCTTCCTTGGGATATCCCCGCTTCACCGCGATTATATAACTGACAATCATGAGGGCCACTCCCAATAGGATGCCCGGAACGATTCCCCCCATGAACAGCTTGCCGACGGATACGCCACCACCTGCAGCCAATGAGAATATGATCATATTGTGGCTTGGCGGTATGATGACACCTTGGCAGGAACTGGTTACGGTTACGGCTACCGAATAGTCGTCGTCGTATCCCTTGTCGACCATCATGGGAATCAGCATGGTACCGATCGACGAGACATCGGCAACCGCGGACCCCGAGATTCCTCCAAAGAACATGGAGGCCAGAACATTGACCTGGGCAAGGCCACCTTGCACACGGCCGACCAACGCGTTGGAGAACTCGACCAGGCGCCGGGAGATTCCTCCGCGCCCCATGATCTCGCCCGCAAGAATGAAGAACGGGATTGCCAGCAACGAGAATGAATTCACCCCGCTGACGGTCCGTTGCACGATCGACATCAACGGTATGTTCAGGTATAGGGCGGTGAACACGGATGATATGAATAATGTGAAGGTGATGGGGAATTTCAGCAACAATAGGATTACGAAGGAGCCCATCAGTATGGCGGTTGCCGTTGTTGGATCAGACATGTGATGCACCTCCCGTCGTATCGGATTTCTTCGCTTTGGCCACACGCCGCAAGTCGGCGATGGCGACATAGAGGAAATAGGCGGCATACAGGATGATGAATACAGAAGCGATCGGAACTATTATGTAGTTGACCGCATTGGACATGCCGGTTGCCGGCAACTTCGAACGTCCCGCATTCTGTGTCAATCCGATTCCGAAATACAACAGGACTATCCCGATAAAAATCTCCAGGATGTATTTGATCAGATTCAGCGAATCGTTGAACACACGGGGTAGTTTTTTGGGCAGGACCGTGATGTTGATATGCAGATTCTCCTTCACCCCCAAAGCCATGGCAATGAAAGTGAACCAGATCACGATGACAAGCGATACTTCCTCAGCCCAACGTATACCCGAGTTGAAGCCGTACCGCATGACTACATTCATGAACACGATAATCACCATGGCAACAAGCAGGACCATGGCAAGAATCAGCGCCCAATTGAACACCCGATCCAGATACTTCTTGAACACTTTCATGTCCGGCACCTCCTTGGTAGCCTTCTAAGCATGGAAGAGGGGTATTCCCTGCGGAATCCCCTCTCCATGATACACGACGGATTCAGTATTTCACAAGCTATTTGACAGCCTGGATCTTCTTCACCCACTCCTTGCCTTCAGCATTGAGGAAGCTGTCGTACAGAGGTTGCATCGCGGCTGCGAACTCGGCCTGGTTGTTGATCGCATTGATCTTCGATCCTGCTGCGACAACCTTGGCTTCCGACTTCTTCTCGAAATCCGCCCACGATTTGATCTGTGCTGGAGCGGAATCCCTTGCGGCCTGCTTGATCAGTTCCTGGTCTGCTGCGGAAAGCTTGTCCATGGTGACCTTGGAAGCGACAATCATCTCGGGAACGCGGGTGTGCTGGTCGAGGGAGTAGAACTTCGCGACTTCGAAGTGGCTGGAGGTGTCGTAGGAAGGCCAGTTGTTCTCTGCGCCATCGATGACGTTGGTCTGCAATGCACTGTAGACATCACCATACGGAAGCGGTGTGGGAACAGCACCGAGAGCGGAGACGAGACCCATCATCAAGGATGATTCCTGGACGCGGATCTTCATACCCTTGAGGTCTGCGACCGAGTAGATCGGCTTGACCGAGTTGTAGAAGTTGCGGGCGCCGCTATCGTAGTACACGAGACCGACAAAACCATGGTCGGTCATGGAATTGAGGAAATACTCACCGATTTCTCCGTTGAGCACTTTCCACATGTGGTCGGCATCGCGGTAGAGATACGGCATCTGCAGGGCATTGAGCAGGGGGTTGAAGTTCGAGAGCGGGGAAATCGATACACGGGTGAAGTCGATTCCACCGAACTGGACCTGTTCGATCGCAGACTTTTCGTCACCGAGCTGTCCGTTGTTGTACACTTCGATCTTTATCCGACCATTCGAACGTTCGGCAACCAAACGGGCAAATTCGAGGTCTCCTACGACTGTAGGATAATTGTCGGGCTGGTTGTCTGCGAGTCTAAGCACGATCGGCTTGGCTGCGGTAGCACCTTCAGCTTGTCCTTGGGCGAACAACGGAACTACCAACAGGCTGACCATGAGCATGGCGAGCAATACTTTTTTCATATTTTTCCTCCTGGAAATCATTGTGATGTCCAAAGTATACGGTGGTGGTTTTCAAGCCGATAGATAGACAATCGTATGATTGGAGGAAATTTTCGCAAGATAATCCAAGTTTTGTAATTATTTCAGGAATTATGTTGGAATTTTATGTTCCTGCTGGAATTCCCGAGGGGACAACCCCACGGTATTTCTGAACACACGGGAAAAATAGCTGTAATCCGAGAATCCTGTCAGCGTCGAGACCTCCTGGATCTTCATGCCGGTCCGGATCATCTGTTTCGCTACGCGCATGCGGATCTCGGTAAGGTGGTCGGTGAAGGAGGAACCGATATAGTCCCTGAACAGTTTGCTGAAGTAAGAGGGGCTGAGGTTGGCGAATTCGGCCATTTGTTCCAACGAGATCGGTTGGGCATACTGGGCGTTCATATAGTCGTCGACTTCCTTGAACAAACGGACATACTTGTCTTTCCTATCCATTTCCACAACCGTACAAGCCGCATCAAGAAAATCCATGAAATATCGCTCGAGTTCCATGAGCGAGCTCTTGTATACCGGCTCATGGCTAAAGTGTGCGATCCTTCCCTTGATAGTCCGTGTCACCACCAACACCATCTCGTAGGTCCGGTCCAGAACCAATTGCTGGTCTTCCCCATACGTGAAGGCCAGCATGTCCTGGATCCGGTGTGCGAGCCTGCGTGCGTCGGGCAGCCTGGCATCCATGACAGCTTCCGCAAGCTCCCGCTCATGCTGCTCGATCTCCGAATCCGAGGCAAAGGAACGCTGGATTTCCAAATCGTCGAATCCGACCAACGGCTTGTTGTTCCGGATCGCAAGATAATAGGCCTGCGAGGCTTGGCGGAGCGCCCGGGGAATAGTTTCAAGGGAGTCGAAGGGGCGTCCGACACCGACATGGCACAACGGGCAGGAAACAAGGATATCTTCAGGATTGAACCTGGCTGACAATGCTTCGGCCTTGGTGGAGAAGAGCAGTACGCTGATACGATCGACAGACGGGAAGTAGCAAGCCTTGAACGGTGTGGAGGGCACACTCCTTTCGAGCAACGGCAACAGCTCCTGGTCGTCGATACCATCGAAGATCAATGCTATTCCCTGCTCCTCATGGATTCCTTCCAATGCAAAGTAGGCATGCATCGCTTCGGCGGATACCATACCGTACTTCAGGGAAGCAAAGAAGCTCCGGTTGAACTGTTTGAGGATCTTACGGATATCCTCCACTCCCCGGGCGGCGGTATTATCGGCAGCCCGTCCGATCTCGGAAACAAGTCGGGTGAGCAGTGCGACGACTTCTCCTGCCGATGCGGGTTTGACCAGATAGTCCTTCGCACCGAGCCGTATCGCCTCCTGGGCGAAATCGAAGGTGTTCCAGGCTGTCAGGAACACCACACGGCAATCGGGCGCGATCTCGGCTATGCGCCGTGCGGCCTCGATGCCCGAAAGTCCCGGCATCCTGATATCGAGCAAGGCGATGTCGACCTTTGTGGACTGTACGGTCTCGACTGCTTCCCTTCCGTTGCGCACCTTGATGGTATGCAATGCCAAGGCACTCTTCTTTACCAACAGGTCTATGGCGTCCCGCTCCAACTGTTCGTCGTCGGCAATGAGCAACGTATACATGTCACATCGCTCCCAACCGGTCCTGCTTGCGGATCGGCAAGGTCAGGAGGATAACCGTCCCGCTCGGTTCGCGGGGTCTGACCTCCATATGGGACGTACTGCCGTAATACAGCTTGATGCGTTCCAACACATTCGCCATCCCGATATGGGTGTTGTCGTTCGCCCCCTGTGGTCCCAGCGCGATCTCGCGCTGTGCATCGGCAATACCGACTCCCGTGTCCTCGATGGTGATGAAGAGTTTCCGTTTGATGCTTTCTATGGCGATACGCACGGTCCCACCATCCTCCAACGGTTCAAGCCCATGGATAATCGCATTCTCGACGAACGGTTGGATGATCAATGGCGGGATCAGTATGGAGTGCAGGTCTTCGGGACACTCGAGTACGTATTCGAGGCGTTCGCCGAACCGGATCTTCTGGATCTTCAGATATTTTCCAATGAACTCCAGTTCCTCACGCAAGGATACCGTCGTGCGTTGGTCCAACATGTAGCGGAATATTCCGGCAAGGTCGGTCACCAGCTCGGCCGTATCCTCGGCATCCTCGAAGAGGGCGGTACGCGAGATGGTGTTCATGGCGTTGAATAGGAAGTGGGGGTTTATCTGGGCCTGGAGTGTCAGCAACCGGGCACGGTCGAGTTCCCGCTTCACCTTCACTTGCTGCAGTTCCTGCACATGTATCCGCTTTTCAAGCTTGGCATTCTCATCCAAGGTTTCGATCCGTTCCTTGAGGCTGGCTTTCATGGAGTTCAGGCTCTGTTCCAGAAAGCGGATCTCGCTCGGACCGACCGCCGGCAAATCGGGGGTCTCCAGGTTGCCTTTCGTGATCTCGCGTGCGGTATCGACCATCGACCGTACCGGCTGCACCAACGACCGTACGATCATGACAATCGCAAAGGTGTAGATGACGGCGAACAGCAAGACCAGCAGCATGGCCAGGGTCCTGATATGGGAAATCGAGGCTTGCATGCGCTCGACCGCTTCGGCATCCTGGGTGACCGCACTCGAAAGGAATCGGGCGTACACGTAATTGTCCAGGTAGTTGAATGTCGTGTCGATCATGTAGTATCGGGTATAGCCGGCGACATCGAGCGGCAGGTTGTCCAACACCAACGGTTTCTGTTGGGAGATGAAATCGAGGCCGTTGCGGATACCCCTGAGAAGAAAATACTGGTCAGGACTCACATCGAAGGCAATCTCCAGGCGTTGGAGCATCAACCGGGCCCTGATCTCGGCTCCGGACAAGTCGCTCAAGGCCTTGATCTTCTGCTCTTCGGTGGTGGTGTTGAACACCAGGCGGTTGAAAGCTTCCCGCTGCTCGGACAGGTGCGAGGCCAACTGCATGACCGTCGCATACCGGGAAGTCTGTTGCTGGACCGTGGAAAGCTGCGCGAAGATAATGGCGAACAGGATTGCTCCCAATACGAGCAATGTGGTCACCATCAGCACGCTGTAGGTGACCAGAAGTTGTCCGAAACTGTGCACACGTTTGTGCTTGCCCTCCGCCATATCGTACCGACCTATTGCCTACTCGCGTTGGCGATATACTCCAAACGCTCGATAATGGGCAGCTTTTGCGTACACAAGGGCTCGCATTGGCCGCATGCGATACATTTTGCCGCGAGTTTGGGGTCGACACCCCAATGGTTCTTCATGCGGACAAACATCTGCTGGTCGTCTCCACCGCTCAGAATGTGCATGTTGTAGGAATCGAGCAGTTTGGGAATAGGAACTTCCTCAGGGCAGGAATCGCAATAGGCACACGTCGTGCAAAGCGAATTGAGTTCGCTGGTCAGGTGGGCCGCCATTTCCTCCAGATACCCCTCGGGAACCGGTTGCAGGTCCTGTGCCGCAAGGACATTCTCCTCGACCTCTTCAACGGTACTGAAACCGGGTATGGCCAGCGTCGCCTTGTTCTGGGAGAGGATGAACTGCAATGCCGAGACTGCGAGGGAGGATTCCCCTCGCTTTAGGAAGGAGAAGTAGTCGGGGTGGGCGGGGATGATACCCCCTCCCAGGGGGTTCATGGTCACAATACCCAGACCAGCGTCGTGACAGGCGTCGATTCCCTTCTGCCGGTAGGCGAAGTTGATCGCATTGTAGCCGAGGGTCACCGCTTCGAATATGCCGTCGTGGGCTACTTTGGCGATATCCTCGCCATTGAGGTGGGTGGTGAAGCAGATATGGGTGATCAGCCCCTCGCGTTGGGCCTCCAACGCCCCTTCGTACACGCCTCCCTTCTTCAGGTATTCCCGGTAATCATCCAGGGTCTTCACCGACCACATGTTGTAGAAGTCGATAGTGCCGACACCAAGCCGTTCGAGCGACTGGTCGATCATCTTGCGCCCTTCCTTGGCGGTCCGGGCGTTCCAGAGTCCGCATTTGGTCGACACATGGTAGGTGGAGCGGTCCATGGTCTTGAATGCCTCACCATAGATCTTCTCGCTGGTATCGTCGCAGTACCCCGGAGCAGTATCGAAATAGTTGATCCCCAACTCATGGGCCTTGTGCACGACTGCCACGGCTCGCGTGTAGTCGCCTTGTGCATAATCCTCTTTCTTGAACCGCATGCCGCCCATGCCGATCACCGATACCGATTTTCCGGTCTTGCCAAAGGGCCTATAGATCATTCGAAGATACCTCCCGGGATAATTTGGCAAAAAGGGGAGACCCGATCGGGACTCCCCATGGTTGCGCCGAATGTGCAGTATACCACACGGAAAATCAGATGAACAGGTTGACTCCACTTTCCGAGGCAGCTTCCATGTAGGTCGCCACGCCACCGATCTCGACTCCATCAAGCAATTCGACCGCTGGGATACCCATGATATCCATGGACATCTGGCAGGCTACCATGCGAACCCCCGCCATGCGGGCTTGGGTATACATGGAACGCAGTTGGTCGACATGCTTCTGACGCATTCGCCGCTTCATCAACTTGGGACCCATTCCGGCGAAGTTGATCTGCGAGAGGGACAGGTCGTCCATTCCCTTCGGCAACATCATGCCGAACATCCTGCCCATGAAATCCTTCTTCACCTTGCCTGTTTTGCGGGTCCGCAATACGGTGAGACCCCAGAAGGTGAAGAACATGGTCACCTTGCGTCCGGTCGCGGCAGCACCGTTGGCGAGGACGAACGCCGCAAGTACACGGTCCATATCATTCGAGAATACGATGATCGATGCACCATCCTGGACGGGGGCTGTGGTTGTGTTCGAGGCATGGCCGACAGCACTACCCTGGCCCTTCTCCAATACGGCTTCTATCGTACCATCCTTGGTTTCCAACGAAACCAGGCGGTTGCCCGTCAGCCGGGCCCAGGATTGGACGTCCTTGGTGAACCCCGGATCGGTTGCCAGCACGCGCAGGAAATCTCCCCGGGTCAGGGCATCCATGGATTTCTTCATGGTCAAGATGGGTCCCGGACACTGCAAGCCACAGGCATCGACCAGTGTGATCGACTCGGATTGCGGGGAACGGGGACTGCCATCCTCCTCGCCGACACTGGTGGTGAACAATGCCACCTGGGCCTCTTGCGGGTGCAGCAAGGCATCCCGTTCATTGTCGACAGCATGCCAGGTGCGATACCCGCCGGTGAGGTTGTATATGTCGGCAAATCCGTGTTGGCGAAGCATCCGCTCGGCCAGATACCCACGCAGGCCAATGGCACAGTAGACGACGATCGGCCGGTCCTTTGGAATCTCGGACAGGCGGCTGCGGATTTCCGTATGGGGAATATTCACAGCGCCCGGTATGGCTCCGAGGTCGAATTCCTCGGCGGTACGGACATCGAGGAAAACCGCCTGGTTTGCGCGAAGCTCTTCGATCGCTTCCCACGTAGTCAACCGGCTTATGCCATCCATGGCGTTCTGTGCAACGAATCCCACCATGTTCAACGGATCCTTTGCACTGGAATAGGGTGGTGCGTACGCTTGTTCGAATTCGGTAAGGTCCGTGATGGTTCCGCCCTTCTTGATATAGGCGGCAAGGACATCGATACGTTTGTCGACTCCGTCATAGCCGACCGATTGTCCACCATACAATGCTCCGGATTGTGGATCGTAGAGGATTTTCACCGCCAGTTGGAGGGAGTTGGGGTAATAGCCGGCATGGCTACCCGCATGGGTGGTCACTTCGGCATAGGGTATCTCAGCAATCTTCAACTGTTTGCCGGTCATACCGGTGGAGGCTGCGGTGAGTTCGAATATCTTTGCGATGCTTGTCGCTATGGTACCGGTGTAGGGTTTGCAGCTACCGTGCACAATCGCCTCCGCACAGAGCCTGGCCTGCTTGTTGGCAGGTCCGGCAAGAGGTACGGTGACCGGTTTGGCGGTAAAGGGGCTGGGGAATTCGATCGCATCGCCGACTGCCTTGATATGGGGGTCGCTGGTGGTGAACTGGTCGTCGACGGAGATTGCGCCGCTGGTTCCCAGCCTCAGGCCGGCATCGTGGGCGATCTTGGTGTCGGGACGGACACCGATCGAGAGGATGACCATATCGGTGGCGATCACCGTACCCGAGGCCAAGGTGACCAGTATCTCGCCCTTCTGGCGTTCGAAACTCTTCACTCCGTCCTTGAGGTACAAGTGGATGCCCTTGTCCCGCAAATGTTGCTGGACTATGGCGGCCATGTCGTAATCGATCACATTCATGACCTGCTCGAGCGCTTCCACAAGGGTAACCTTTATCTGGCGCTCCTTGAGGTTCTCGGCCATTTCGAGGCCGATGAAGCCGCCTCCGACAACCACGGCGCGGGTTGTCTGCGAGTTCTCGAGCTTCTGGACGATTGCATCGACATCGCTCACCGAACGCAGGGAGTAGATGGCGGGATCGTCGATACCGGGAATCCTGGGACGGATCGGTGCGGCTCCGGGGCTGAGCACCAACGTATCATAGTACTGGTCGAACTCACTTCCTGTCTGGAGATCCTTGACCCGGACGAACTGCTCCTCCTTGTGGATCGAGACGACTTCATGGCGAGTCTTGACTTCGACTCCGAACACTTCGTTGAAACGTTCGGCGGTCACGACAAACAGGCGTGAACGTTCGGTGATGGTTCCTCCCGCATAATACGGCAATCCACAATTCGCATAACTGATATGTTCGCCACGCTCGAACATGATGATGTGTGCCTGCTCGTCGAGTCGGCGCAAGCGTGCTGCGGTTCCTGCACCGCCGGCGACACCGCCGACGATAACGTACGTCTTCATATGGTTTCTCCTGGCTGCACGCTGTTCGCATGCAGTATTTCGATTGCTTCCTCAAGATGGTGGGGAATGGCGATGTCCGTACAGCGCAGTGTCGCCACCAACTGCGCTCCCGCTTCGGTGAGATGGATTGATACCGCACGACGATCGTCGGGGGACATCGTCCGAGTCAAGAGTCCCCGCCTCTCCAGGGAGTCGAGGATTCGGCTCAAACGAGATGGGGAAAGTTCCAATTCCTCCGAGAGGCTACCCGGATCCCCTTTGCCTTTACCGGTTTGGCACAGGCAGAGTGCTTCGTTGAGCGAGAGGGCGGTGGTATCCTTCAGGGTTTGTTCAAAATGGCGGAGGTCCAGGACCAGCCGGCGTAGATCGCATAAATCGTACAAGACGGACTCCTTCATATTCTTTTCTTTTGCGCTTAGCAATATTTTCCAATGGCAATAATAGGGAAGTTCGGGTAGTGCGTCAATATATCGATGAATTTTTCTCGATTCGAGGTACCTGGTACGCATTTACGTTTTTGTATACAAAATTCGAATTCGGTACCTGGTACGGTATGTTTTGCCAATTGGGGGAAAAAGCAGTATATTTGGATAAAATACAAAAAAGGCACCTTCCTGTGCCGATGGAGAATGTGAAATGTTGCAGAAAAGCGTAGTGGAACTATTGAACTCACAGATCAACAAGGAGTTGTTTTCGGCGTACCTATACTTGGATATGGCCGATTTTTATGCGAGCGCCGGTCTTGAGGGCTTCGAGAACTGGTTCAAGATCCAAGCCCAAGAGGAACGTGACCATGCCCTGTTGTTCCGCCAGTATATATTGAACAATGGCCACAAGGTCACCCTGGGTGCGATTGCAGATCCTTCACGCGACTACAAGGACTACAAGGCTCCGCTTGAGGGTGCGCTCGAACATGAGCGTTTCGTGACCGAATCGATCAACACGATCTATACCGAAGCCTTGAAGGTCAAGGATTACCGGACCGTGCAATTCCTCGAATGGTTTGTGAAGGAGCAGGGCGAGGAAGAGAAGAACGCGGAGGACAATATCCGCAAATACGAATTGTTCGGCGATGGCAAGGGGCTATTCATGCTCGACCAGAGCTTCATGGCCCGCGTATACGCGGCACCTTCGCTTATCCTCGAATAATCGAATTCTCGTGAGCATACTAGAACGCCGGCAAGTGTTTCCACTGGCCGGCGTTTTCACTGTCTGGTGAAAGGATCCTAGAGATCCACTTTCCAGAGGCCGTGGAGATTGCAGTACTCGTAGAACGCGATCACCTTGCCAAGGCAGGAGAAGGTAACCTCGGGCTTGTCCCCGGGTTTCAGGGCCTTCCGATAGATTCCGCTGTCGGTGACTGCGGCGATCCATTGGATGTAGTGCTCCTCTGTCATCGGATGGGCCACTGAACCGACCTTCACCACCATGTTGTCGCCTTTCTTCTCAACAACCGGCACGTGTTTTTCCGTTGCGGCATCGGTTGTATTGGCTTTCAACTCAACCATGGGTTTGCCACAGCAGACCAGTTCTCCGCCACCGTTGTGGACCAACTCCACAATGTTTCCGCATTCTTTGCATCGATAGAATTTTACACTCATGAAACAACACCTCCTGATATTCTTTGGATTCGTTTCAAGTATAGTCTATCCAATCTTTGCCCAAATTGAAAGGGCAAATACAATTTCCCGAGGTGTGATGAAGGGAAAGGCATGCTATACTGGCCGAAACGGAGGCTTGCATGAGTATAAGAACTGTACGCAAGATCGTCGGTGGCGCGGTCCAGTATGACGGCGCTGGAGTCAAGCTGGTACGGGTGGTCGGCCATTCGGACGTTGATGATTTCGACCCGTTCCTCTTGTTGGATGCATTCGATTCGACCGATCCCGCCGACTACGTGAAAGGGTTCCCTTGGCATCCCCATCGGGGAATCGAAACGGTGACGTACCTGATCCATGGTGATATCGAGCATGGCGACTCCTTGGGAAACCAAGGGAGCATACTCGACGGGTGCTGCCAATGGATGACAGCCGGCCGTGGAATCATACACCAGGAGATGCCACAGGCGGTGGACCGTATCCTCGGGGCCCAGCTGTGGATCAACTTGCCTGCAAAGGACAAGATGACAGAACCGGCATACCGCGACATCACCAACGATATGATACCCGAGATTTCCGACAGCACAGCTGTGGTACGTGTCATCAGCGGCCGCTATCGTGAAAAGGTTGGACCGGTGCAAGGCGACTATGTGAAGACCCTCTACCTCGATGTCCAGGTACAACCGAATTCCGAATGGCATTTGCCGGTCGATCCTGAGGCGACGGTGTTCTGCTACCTGGTTGCAGGTACGGGGCGGTTCGACGAGACTTCGGAAAGCATTCCCTCCCACCGTGCCGCATTGTTGGCCGATGGCGATGAAGTGGTGGTGAATACCGCCAAGGACGGAGTGCGGTTCCTGTTGATCGCAGGTCGACCATTGAAGGAACCGATAGCGTGGGGTGGTCCGATTGTCATGAATACCCGTACCGAATTGCACCAGGCCTTCAAGGAACTGGATGAAGGGACATTCATCAAATGATGCCCGTATTGTTCGTAGGCCACGGTTCTCCCATGAATGCCATCGGCGAGAACCATATAACCCAAGGGTGGCGTTCGATGGTCGTATCGTGCGATACGCCCACTGCGATCCTCTGCATTTCCGCACATTGGTACACCAAGGGGACGCGGGTGTTATCCTCGGAGCTTCCGAGGACTATCCATGATTTCTATGGATTTCCACGAGAATTGTATGCCCTTTCCTATCCTGCTCCCGGGGATGTCGGACTGGCAAGACGTATCGGGAAGCTGTTGGGAAAATCGGTGACAGCCGACGATTCATGGGGATTGGACCATGGCACCTGGAGTGTGCTCCGGCACCTGTATCCCGAAGCCGATATCCCGGTGGTCCAACTCTCCATCGACGCCCATGCCTCCGCCCAGGCCCTGTACGACCAGGGGATGAAGCTGGGCGCTTTGCGTGACGAGGGAGTGCTGGTTGTCGGTTCGGGAAATATCGTGCACAACCTCGCGTTGGTGGATATGGACATGGCGGGTGGTTTTCCCTGGGCGATCGAGTTCGATGCCTATATCCGCGACAACATCGTCGGGCATCGGCATGAGGGTGTCGTAGACTACCGGCAGGCTGGAGCGTGTGCCGAGGATGCCTTCTGGACACGTGAACACTTCGACCCGCTGTTGGTGGCCTTGGGTGCCGCCGGTTGTGATGGTGCGGTTGCCATCTACAACGAGGTTTTCTTCGCAGGTTCGGTGTCCATGACCTCCTATAGGTTCGGATAGTCAATTATACTAGCTTTAATAATAAAGCATAGTATTTTTTCACCGGCTATTCTCCTGAAGCGAAAACAGCCCCTCTGGTCAATTCATGCCATTGTTTTTCCCTATGGTCTTGCCTAAGCTTTACACAACCTGGAGGGAAAGTTGCCATGAATAGGGAAATACGGAAGATACGGGTATTCGGAGATTCTATCTTGAAAGGTGTGGTGTATCGGGAGGACGACGACCGGTATGTCCCCATCGGGCACAATGGGTTCGACCGGTTGGGACGGTATCTCGGTATCGAGTTCCAGAACAATGCCATGTTCGGTTGTACGGTTACCAAGGGAATGCAGATGCTCCAGAAAGCAATTGCCAAAGGCATTGGATGCGACAGTGTCCTGCTGGAGTACGGCGGCAACGATTGTGATTTCCTGTGGGATGAAGTCGCGGCCCAACCTGATATCGACCATTTGCCCAAGACTCCATTGGAGAACTTCGAGAGCACCTTGAAGGATATGATCGCGCAACTCAAGTCGATCCATGTGGTTCCCGTGCTCATGACACTTCCCCCGATCGATTCGGTCCGCTACCTCTACCATATCTGCCGGAAGGGGTTGGATCGTGCCAATATCATCAAATGGTTGGGCGATATCCACAACATCGAGCGACGTCAGGAACTCTACTCCCTGAGGGTCGCAACCGTCGCTTTGGAAACACACACCCAATTGATCGATATCCGCAGCGGATTCCTTGCCAGAAAAGATTGCTCGTCGCTCATATGTGCGGATGGCATCCATCCGAACGCGAAGGGGCATGCATTGATCATGGAACTGTTGGCAGACCACCATGTCGTGAAGATTCCGGCGTAGTGCATCACCCGCCGACGAACTGGTTCCGCCCGTTTTGTTTTGCGGTATAGAGATTCAGGTCCACTTCACGGAGTATATCCCTGATCGATTCCTTCCCGTTGCCAAAAGCATAACCACTTGAAATACGCACCTTGAGGTCCGCGACTCCCAATTTGGCAGCCCAGTCATACGTTGCCACGGCGGTATGGATCCGTTGGATAAGCTTGGCTGCCTCGTCGGTCGATACATTCCGTACGATGAAGAAGAATTCATCGCCACCCCACCTGCCTACCTGATCATGTTCACGAATCAAGCTGGAAAAGATATTCGCCAGGTGGATGAGCACCAAATCTCCTGTTTCATGACCGTAGGTATCATTGATGCTTTTGAAATTGTCCACATCCACCATGTTCACCATACAGCGGTTCGGCTCTTCCCCCTGGTCCATTAGTAGTTCCAAATAGGTTTCCAGCGTACTTCTGTTGAGAATCCCGGTGAGTCCGTCATGCTCGGCAAGAATCTTGAGTTCCCCCATGATCCTATCCTTGTCCCGACCGTCCTTGTCCAGGTTACTGAGCAAGCTGTTGTTTGTCAGCATAAGGATACTAAAGTTGACACCGACGAGGAGTCCGAGTGTAAGGAATTGGCTTATCCGCAACAACGGTGAATCGAACGTTTGGAGCAAATCCCCTTTGACCAGGGACGTGATGTCAGAGGCAATCCTGAGACAGTAGAAGAGTGTCAGGATGCTATAGATTGCCAGGAGCAAACGGAAGGGTCGGACAAACCAGGGATTCAGATCCCGATTCTTCCACAACAGCGACAGGTATCTGGTGGAGATGAACAGGACGGCAAGTCCATAGATAAGGGAGCGGATATAGCCATTGTTGGCGAAATTCACGCTCCAGACGATAACAATGCCCATGACCGCGAGAAAGGCATAGTAGAATCTCCTGTGTATGCGGGTGTGTGTGAATGCTGCCAGTCCAAAATAGAAGAAGATGGCGCCTATGCTGGATAAAAGGTATCCGATAGTAGTGGCAAGCTGACCATTCCGGACGATGCCCGATATCGCGATACCCTTTCCCACGACTTGCAACACAAGGTTGATGGTCCAGTACCCCAAACCAGCGACATGGTCACGGTTTCCTAGCCAGAGGGTGAAAAAGAATATTGCGAACATTCCGTAGAAAAACAGACTGAAGAAGGAAATAGTCGATTGATCGTAGGGAAACATCATAGGAGGATTACCTCTCGGAATGCATTGCTACCCGTCAATATAGGTGATTCCCCCAACCAAGTAAAGCCTGCCGGAGCGGTAGGCATGTTCGTTGGACATAAGAAAGACCGTACGTTCCCTCTCCCCCGATAGGAAACACACGGTCTACAGAACAATGACCCGGAACCAAGAACATCCAGATACTTGGACTATACCGTGGATTGTGACATAGGTCAATCGCAATGTATTCAATTGGTAATATATTACAGGGAAGGACATGTGAAATTCCGCTATGGACCACACATCGAACACCACTTGACGAAGAGGGATGAGCGGGAGTAGGCTATTAATGTTAGCAATAGCTAACATTAAGGAGTTGTCCTATGCGTATCGCAATCATATATTGGAGCGGGACCGGAAACACCGAGTCCATGGCAACGTTGATAGCAGAGGGGGCACGGGAGGACGGTGCCGAAGTGGAGGTGCTGCCGGTATCCCAATGCGACGCCGATATTCTCACCAAATACGACCGGTTTGCCTTCGGATGTCCATCGATGGGGGACGAGGAGCTTGAGGATATGGAGTTCGAACCTTTCTTCGCGGGCATCGAATCGGGCTTGGCAGGAAAACACGTGGCCCTGTTCGGTTCCTACGGTTGGGGAGACGGACAATGGATGCGCGACTGGGAACAACGCGTCATTGCCAACGGTGCGAAACTTTTCGAGGAGGGGCTGGCGATCCAGGAAGATCCTAGTGACGAAGCCGACGACTGCAGGGCCTTCGGATCGCGCTTCTCGGCTGTATGACCGTCAACCCTTTGTTGCGAGGACCGATCGTTCCAGATCGAGCAGCCGCTTCTTGAGGGCGAGCCCACCACCATAGCCCACGAGGGAACCGTCCGCTCCGATGACACGGTGGCAGGGAATGATGAATGAGATGGGATTGTGGTGGTTTGCCATGCCCACGGCCCGTACTGCCTTGGGATTTCCTATGGCGATCGCGATATCCTTGTAGCTGCACGTTTGTCCATAGGGAATCTGCGTGAGTGCCTTCCACACCGATTGCTGGAAGGCCGTTCCGTGCGGTGCCAACGGGAGGGTGAAGGTTTGCCGCTGACCACGCAGGTATTGCCGCATCTGGTCAGCCGCTTGGGCTATGAGGGGAGTCTCCTCCTCCCGTGCCTGGAAGGTGACAGGTGCGTCCGGTCCCGTGAAGACATCGGTAATGGCCCCGTTCTCCTCGGCAATCACCAGATCCCCGATATCCGTTGTATAGACTGCATAACGTTTTTCCATGATAGAAACGTATCATCAAGTGCGGTGGTTGTATAGCCTTGTACCCCGATCCGCCAAACGGTGCCGGTTGTTGAACAGGATCACTCCGAACAGGATCGTCGCACCCCCGACAATCGTCCCGGTATCGGGAACATCCCCGATGAGCAGGATCTCGAGGAATGTGGACAGCAGTGGCGTCACGAACATGAAGTTGGTCACATCGCCGATATGGTGTGCGATGGAGAGTGCGCGTGTCCACAACATGAATCCGATCGCACTGGGAAAGACGCCCATGAACACGACAGCGGCGATTGGTTGCCAAGGAGCCGTGGCGAGTGTCTGGACCGCTTCGGGTAGGAACGGCATCAGCAGCAACGTCGAGGCTACAATGCTATAGACCGTCGATTGCAGGGGCGTGTACTTTTTGGTTGAGAACCGTTGGATGAGGTTGTAGGCGGCGAAACTGACGGCGGCCGCGAGCATCCATGCAAGACCCCACCCGATGGAGACTTCCCGTTCCCACAGGGTGAGCATGAGGATACCCGAGAACTCCACCACGACAGCGATCCATCCGATTCCCCCCAAGTGCTCCTTGAAGAGTATCGTCGCGAAGAGGGCCGCGATAACCGGTACCGTAGCGGTGACGACACTTGCCGTAGCCGCCGAAATGGTGGTCATGGCAATATTGAACAGGATCTGGTACAAGGCGAAGCCCAGCGCTCCCAATCCAAGGAATTGTGGCACGTCCCTGAGCCGTGGAAGTCCTATGCGTTTCACGAATCCGATGATGATGAGGACAATGGCCGCAAAACCATATCTGAGCAGTCCCAACGGTAGCGGTGCGATGTGACGGACCGCTATGCGCGTGAATACGAACCCAGTCGACCAGAGCATGACGGTCGAGAAGGCGAGTATCAGTGCAGTGCGGTTGGGAGAATCCTGTGTATGTTGCATCAAGGTGTACTCTAGAGCTTTTCCTTTCGGCAATCAATAGCTGGACAAAGCGGCACGATGCTGTATTATGGTACGGATGAAAGTGAAATATAGCGCTGGCTTCTACTGCATTGTGCTCCTGCTGTCTATTGCTTCCCTTTCGGCACGAGGTACTCATGAAGACGGATTCGTTCCGACCAGGTCTGTGGAAGTCGTGGTCCCGGCCGCCGAAGGTGGTGGGAGCGACTTGCTGGCCACAACCATCGTGGATATTGTTCAGCAACACCACTTGACCGAAGTACCGTTGACCATTGTACACAGACCGGGAGGTTCCGGTTCCGCGGGATTCGCCTACGCCAACAGTCGGCCTGATCCCGACCATACCCTGATGGTGGTGAATACCCCGCACCTGCTGGTATTGCACGATGGTGGAAGCAACCGACACCTGGTACCGATTGCGCGACTTGCCGTGGACCCGATCCTGTTTGTCGTTCCCTCCGATAGTCCATATCGCGAATTCAACGATCTGTGCACCCAAACCGGAGGCTTGGACCTGTTGGTCGGCACTGCCGATAGCTTCGACCGCTATTGTGTATTGCAGCTGAACGCCAAGCTTGCCGGCAACCTGAGGACAATCTATTACAACAGTTCCTCGTTCATCGTCACCGGCATGACCCACGGGCAGCTCGACGCAGGTATACTCAATCCGTCGGAGGCTGTGGAAGGTATCGCTTCAGGCAAACTCAGGGTGTTGGCGGCTTTCACACCCATCGTTCCATCGGATATGGTTCCCGCGGTGCCGACATTGGCCGAATTGGGAATCGATGGGCTCGATTACGAGATATCACGGTATGTGATGGGCTCTCCTGCAATGAGTAACGAGGCGAGGGCCTATTGGCATGGGGTTTTCTCCAACCTTGTGCAAGAGCCCGACTGGATCGATGGATATGTCCGGGCCAATTTGCTTTCCGAGGCTTTCTTGGATATGGATGAAACGCAAACGTATCTGGTGCACATCGAGTTGCCATGGGTACGGGAAATCTGGGAGAGCGGGTTCCTGCAGTAGAAATAAAACAGGTGTTCCTCCGCGGAACACCCGTTGTTGTTCGATCGAACCGATCTGTACCCGATTAGTGTTTGAGTGCTTGGTCGATTGCCGCGCGGTCGAAACCGACAATGATCTTGCCATTCACATCCAGGACGGGAACTCCCATCTGCCCGGATTTGCGGACCATTTCCTGTGCCTTCTCGGAATTCGAAGCGACGTTGTACTCGGTGTAGGGAACGTTGTTGTTCTGCAAGTAACTCTTTGCCATCCGGCAAAATCCACAGGTCGGTGTGCTATACAATGTGACAGCCATGATAGGCCTCCTTAATTTGGTTTCTGTTTTATGCACATAACATACCTAGTCCTCCATGGTTCGGTCAACAAAAGAGTTGGTGACAACATCACCGAGCGGTGGTAGCATACTGGTAAGCTGTATATATAAAGGAGGAGCACCCCATGGAATACAAGGAACCCCATACGAACGGAGCCTTGGCGGCAATCTGCACCAACTTGTCGAAGGCTTGCGACAAGCAGATGCGTCCGACCGAAGCCGGACTGTTCGACAAGCTCGCCTCATATTTCAGTCAAAGCGCTGGAGTCGCCGGACCGGTCTCGATCAACGATTTGGATGCCAATATCGCGGCCGATACCGAAAGTGGCTACATTGCGGTGGAAAGCCGTGCCCAGCAAGTCGGCGACCGGGGAGCGCTCCGCTGCGTGACGTGGGGGAAAAAGGTGACCGCGATCCACAAATCGGTGCTGGTCCGTTATGCGAAACAGGGTGATGCCTTGATGGAGGGCAGCAATCTCTACGTGTGCGAAGCGTGCGGGTTCATTGCGATAGCCAAGGAAGTGCCCGGGCTTTGTCCGATTTGCAAAGCTCCAGCATCACGTTTCACCAAAATCTAATTGGAGGTTGCCATGCACGCCGCAAGAAATATTGCATTATGTACCAAGGATTGCCTGTGCCTGTTCGTCTGTCCGACCGGCGCGACCGATACGGAAAATGGACAGATAGACTTTTCCAGATGTCTCGACGGCTGCCGTCTCTGTGTCGATGCTTGTCCGTCGCATGCCCTCTATCTGGTATTCGACCGGTACCCGGTGAAACCACAGAAGGATGCGGTCGTCGCCTCGGCCCTCGACAACCTGTTGGAGAGCAAGGTGAAGCAGGAATTGATAGGGACGGCTCTGGCCCAAGGAGAGAACGGAGGAGCCAAATTGGCCAAGGCGATCGCACATTCGAATCGCGTCTTGGCCGAAGACTGCGCGCGGGAGGCCAGGTATATGCTTCCACAGGGCAGTGAAACACGCAAACTGCTCACCGAACTGCTCGGACGGAGAGGGGATCCCGGATTTCCCGTGGATGCTGTCGAACAGTTGCTGGAGCTCCTCCAATAGGGGCCCGGCTACTGTTGGAGCGTGTCCTCGCGGTAGAATTCGCACCTATCCTTGAACTCGCACCTCGGACAGGCCGAGCCGGGGCACTGCTTGAAATTCGAATCGACCGACTCCAATTGCTCGACATGCCAGGTGAGATCCTGGATCAAGGCCTGGATATCCTTGAGATGCTGCATCTCCTTGCTCAATAGCTTCCGATATTGTTTGAGCAGCTCCAACCGGCGTTTCTCCCCGGTCGAGTCCTCATTGCCGAGGCGTATGATCTCGGCGATCTCATCGAGCGACATGCCATAGTTCTTCAACTGTATGATCCTGGTGAGATAGACCAGGTCCTCGTCGGTATAATGGCGTTGGCTGCCGTCGGCCCGGTCCTGGGTCTTCAGCAGTCCGAGCGATTCATAGTAGCGGACGGTACGGGTCGTCACATTGGCTTTCCTCGCCAGCTCTCCAATACGATATTGCTTCTTTTCCACGCTACCACCTGCATCTGTCGTTTTCTCCATGATACCACAGCAGGATATCCTGTTCCAGAAGTTTCCCCTTGACAGATGGGAAGATCGGCTGCACACTGTCGTTAAGTTAAAATTAACGTTAAACGTAAACTTTACAGACAAAGAGGCCGTGCATGAGAAGCGTATACCTGACCGAACCGAGAAAGCTGGAGATCCGACAGGAGGAGACTCCGGTCCCACGGGACCATGAATTGCTGGTCAAGATCGCGTATTGCGGTATCTGTACCTTGGAACAGCGCCTCTATGATGGCGAACGTAAGATATACTACCCCATAATCCCCGGCCACGAAGCCAGTGGTACTGTTGTCGCTGTCGGTTCCGAAGTCATGACCAGCGTGAAGGTGGGCGACCATGTGGTGCTCGACCTGGTGAACCGCTGCCACTCCTGCCCTGCGTGCCTGTCGGGCAATTCGAACCTCTGCGAGAATCGCTTCAAGAAGGGCCAGCGTGTGTTGGGCGCCTTTTCCGAATATATGGTTGTCAAACCTGAACAGGTGCAGGTGATTCCCGACGAATTGCAGCTGGACCAGGCCGCTTTCGCCGAACCGCTCTCCTGTTGCATCCGGTCCTTGCGCAAAGCCAAGGCCGGACTCGGGGACACGGTACTGGTCAGTGGAGCGGGAACCATGGGATTGCTGCACGTGAAGGCCGCTTTGGCCATGGGTGTGCGCGTCATTGTCACCGATATCGCGAAATCGCGATTGGACGATGCATTGGCCATGGGAGCCGATTTCGCACTCGATGCCTCCGACAGCCAGGTGTTCGTCGATACGTTAAGGAGCCTTACCCATGGGAGGGGAGTGGATAGTTGCATCATCACCACTCCCTCGGTCTGCGCCGTGGAAACGGCCGCCAAGGTGCTCGCTCCCGGTGGGACGCTGAACATCTATACCTCCTACGGGGACAAACCGGTCTTGCCGATCGACATGAATACCATCCACCGCAATGAATTCGTCATCACCGGATCGGAGGGTCGCAGCGAGTACGATTTCAACACATCCGTCAGAGCTCTCGCAAATGGGAAGGTTGTGGTTGATGATTTGATCAGTCGGATATATCCTTTGGACCAGGCCGCACAGGCCGTCGAGGCGGCACTGTCCGGCAAGACCTATCGAGTGCTGTTGAAAATGGAGGAATAGATGGTTCTGGCGATCGATATCGGAACAACGACATGCAAGGCCGCTCTGTTTGACCGCTTCGGGAACCTGCAACAGTTGGCGAAGGTTCCCGTGGCGATCCATTCCGATTCGAACGGGGCCCAGGAAACCGCTCCACGGTATTGGTCGGCGGCAGTCGCTTCCCTATGCGACGAGCTGCAATCCAAAGGGACCGTGCGATCGGTCGTTGTCAGTGGAAACGGGCCGACTGTGGTTCCCGTATTCGCCGAACCTACGCTCTTCGACGGATTGTTGCATGCCCAAACGGGGATGGCACGTCTCTGGCTCGATCGGAGGGCTGTAGCCGAAGCAACCGAAATCTCAAAGATGACAGGCAGTTTCGTCGATGCCAGTTTCGTGCTTCCCCAGGTACTCCACCTGTCCCGCACAGAACCGGCCACCTACGCCAAGACCCGGACCTTCCTTTCCTCGTGCGAATATGTGAATTACCTGCTCACTGGCGAAGTCCGGGCGATATTGCATGCCGACGACGCCTTGCGTTGGTACTGGACCGATGCGGTGCTCGACCATTTCGGGCTCGACAAGGACAAGTTTCCCGAATTCTGTCGACCGGGAGATCTGGTCGGCGAAGTGACCGCTCATGCATCGCGGGCCCTCGGGTTGCCCCAGGGTATTCCCGTATTCGCCGCGGGGCCCGATTTCCTGGTCTCGATTCTCGGTTGTGCTGTAGTGGAACCCGGCATGGTCTGCGACCGCTCGGGGACAAGCGAGGGGATCAACCTCTGTACCAACGCACCGTTGGGTGACGACCGGTTGATGACATATCTCCATCCGGTCAAGCCGTTCTATAATATTTCGGGCATCATCTCGACCTCCGGAAAAGCCATCGGGTGGGCGAAATCGTTGCTTGGGATGGAGCGGCTCCCGTTCGACGACATGTATGCCGCCATGGCGAAAGCTCCTGCGGGAAGTGGTGGCCTGGTCTTCCTTCCCTACCTGACCGGCGAACGGGCTCCATTGTGGGATCCCGATGCCAAGGGAGTATTCTCGGGCCTTACCCTCTCTACCGGTAGGGAATCGTTGTTGCGCGCGGTGGCCGAAGGTGTCTGCCTCGCCATGCGTGATGTCATTACGGTCATGGAGGAACTGGGGGGAAAGGTGGAGGCGTTGCGCATCACAGGCGGTCCCTCGGAGAGCAGGTTCCTCAATCAATTGAAAGCCGATGTGACCGGACGACCGGTTGCCGTCCCACTGATAGGTGATGCCGAACTGGTGGGATCCATGGTGATCGCACGGACAGCCCTGGGCGATTATCCCTCCTTTGCGGATGCTGCCAGGCAACTGGTGACCATAGGGGAGACCTACGATCCCGATACTACGCTGGGCGGTCTCTATGCGGACCTGTTCGAACGGTATCGGGCGACATATCGGAATTTACGGGAAACTTGGAGGAAATAGGTATGAATGCTGGTTTGGTGCTGCGCAGGAATGCGCTTTTCGACAAGAGGGACGGCCGGTCGGTGGTGATCGCCATGGATCATGCGGCGATCGCGGGACCGATTCCCGGTATCGTGGACCCGAACGGGATTGTCGCCGCCTGTGTGGCCGCGAAGGTCGACGGGATCCTGACGACAAAAGGGTTCGTGGACAACGCCCTTGGTGCATGGGATCGCTCAACGGCTCTGGTATTGCGAATAACCGGAGGCTTTACGGTATTGGGTGGCAAGTTCGAGGAAGAGTTGGTCATCGAACCCGAGACGGCCGTTGCCTACGGCGCCTCGTGTGCCGCAATCACCGTGAAATTCGGCCATGAATACGAGGGCAAGTTTATCAGGCAGGCTTCATTGGCGATAGACCGTTGCCATATGCTCGGACTGCCGGTTATGCTCGAGGCAATGGCGAAAGGGACGGTGAAGGGCGAGAAGCTTGCATCTAACGACCCCGAGGGTATCCGCATGGCGGCCCGCATGGCAGCCGAACTTGGTGCGGACGTGGTCAAGACCTATTATACCGGGAGCGTCGATTCCTTCGCGAAAGTGGTCGAAGGGTGTCCGGTTCCCATAGTGATACTTGGCGGCGCGAAGACCGATTCCATACGGCAAGTGTTCCAGGATATCCACGATTCGCTGGTGGCGGGAGGCCGGGGAATTGCAGTGGGAAGGAATATCTGGGAGCATGGGAATGTGGATAGGATGCTGCAGGCGGTCAATGGATTGGTCCATGGCCACTGGAGCGTAGAACAGGCATGTGATACAGTCGGTCTAGTCAACTAGAACAGGCCGGCTGAAAAGGAGGATCATATGAGAAAAGGAAGTGTACTCGTATTGGTATTGGTAGCCATGCTATTGGCATCATCGGTATCGATCTTTGCCGCAGGCAGTACCGAGCAGGTCCCTACGGAGCAGAAATCGTTGTCGGTGCTGGTATATATCACCGGCGTCATGGCCGGTAGTCCGCCGTACACCGCATTGGCCGAGGGGGCGCAGGAATTCGCCGCCGCCAATGAGAACGTCACGGTGAAGATCTACGAAGCCGGGTTCAACCAGGCACAGTGGGAAGAACAGCTCACGTCGCTCGTCGCCACAGGTGAATACGATGTCGTGTTGGGTTCCAACCCCTCGTTGCCGGAAATCTGTGAACGGGTCGGCGCAAAGTTCCCCAAGCAGAAGTTCATTATCACCGATGCCCAAAAGGCTGGAAACAGCCAGATGCGCACCTACCTCTACAACCAGTATGAACAGTCGCTGTATCTCGGCTATCTGGCTGGACTGGTGACCACCAGCTCCATGCAGCATGCCAACAGCGCGCTCAAGATCGGTTTCATCGCAGCCCAGGAATACCCGTTGTTGAACAAGCACATGGTGCCTGGATTCCTTGATGGTGCACGCATGGTCAATCCGGCGATCGAGCTCGATTTCCGTATCGTTGGCAACTGGTTCGATGCAAACAAGGCCGCAGATTTGGCTTCCAGCATGAAAACAGCGGGCGTCGATGTGTTTGCGGCTATCGCTGGGGGTGCCGCCCAAGGTTTGTTCAAGGTAGCGCAGGAGCAGGGCGCATATATCGTCTACCACAATACCAACGAGTACAAGGCTGCTCCAGGATATGTGGTGGGGTGTGGTTCCATGGAACAGAAGAAGCTGGTCAAGGAGATCCTCGTCGATGTCCTGGCAGGTACTGTCCAGTACGGAACCGCCTCGGTGGTTGGAGCCAAAGAGGGATACCTGGGCTTCTTCTTCGACGATCCCGCGTATGCGGCGAATCTCCCCGCGGATATCCGGACAAAATTCGAGGCATTCATGGCTGACGTACAGGCTGGAAAGATCGCCTATACGCTTCCTCCGCTTTGATCCACCACATATGATCGTGCGGTCCCGGATGTATTGTCCGGGACTGCCTTGTCGTTCGAAAAGGAGTAGTGGAACGGATGGAACATGCGGTCGAGATGCGCGGCATAGTGAAGATATATCCAGAGACCGGGTTGCGGGCCAACGACGGTGTCGACCTCACGTTGAACAAGGGGCAGATATTGTGTCTGGCCGGAGAGAACGGTGCGGGTAAGACGACACTCATGAAAGTCCTGTACGGGCTTGAGAAACCGGACGCCGGAACCATTTCGGTCATGGGAAATCCGGTCTCGATCACCTCGCCCCTACAAGCCAACCGGCTTGGCATAGGTATGGTGCACCAGCACTTCATGTTGGTCGACGACTTCACGGTCGCCCAGAACGTCACACTGGGAAAGGAACCGCTGAAGGGCAGGTTCTCGTATGATCTCAAAGGTGCCGCCGATGCAGTCGATGCGGTGATCCGCAAGCACCGGTTTTCCATCGATGCCACCAAGCGGGTCGGTAGCCTCACCGTGGGGCAGAAGCAGCAGGTCGAGATCGTGAAGATGCTGTACCGCGATGTCGATATCCTGATCCTGGACGAGCCGACAGCGGTCTTGACCGAGCAGGAGATCGAGTCGTTGTTCATCACCTTGCGGGCATTGGCCGAACACGGAACATCGTTGATCCTGATCACGCACAAGTTGCATGAGATCACCGCCATTTCCGACCGGGTGGCGATCATGCGCCAGGGTGCGATGGTGGGCGATTTTCCGACCGATTCGGTGGACGGAAAGCAGATTTCCCGGCTCATGATGGGCCAAAGCGTCTCCCTGGTCGTCGATCGGCTTCCCTATACTCCGGTGCAGCATCCGGTCTTGCGTTTCGACAATGTGTCGGTCCTGAAGCGCAACCAAGAGCGGCCGTTGCTCAACGGCGTCTCGTTCACCGCGCGTTCCGGTGAGATATTGGGATTCGCCGGTGTCGGTGGCAATGGATTGGGTGTGCTGGAAGCTGTCCTTGGAGGATTCCTCCCCATTTCATCGGGAGCCATTGTCCACAAGGACGAGGACATTTCCCGTTTGGATTCCCATGCATTGCGCAAACGCGGGTTGGCATATGTTCCAGCCGACCGCCTGCAAGTGGGCAGTGCGCTCCAGGCAGCGGTCTCCGAGAACCTGATCGTGGATGCGCGCAACGAGTTCACCCGCCATGGTGTGATGCAACGTAAGAAGATCGAACAGCATGCCCAGTCGCTGTTGAAGACCTATTCGGTCAAGGGCAGTCCTTCCATGCCGATCGGGACGCTTTCGGGTGGGAATATCCAAAAGGTAATCCTTGCCCGCGAGATCACCCAATACCAGGACTATATCGTGTTCAGTGAGCCGACGTGGGGTCTCGATATCGCCAGCAGCCGTTTTGTCTATGAACGGATGGTGCAACTGCGTGACGAGGGCGCCGCCGTCCTGCTGATCAGCAGCAACCTGGACGAGATACTGGCTGTTTCCGATAGGGTCATCGTGATGTATCGAGGAACGATTGTCGCTGTGTTGGAATCCGAAGAGCTCCGGCACGTAACCAAAGAGGATATGGGCGCCTACATGTTGGGATTGCGACAGCAGGAGGCACCACATGGTTGATCGTATGGAAAAGAGACGTGTTACGATTGTGGCGACACTACGCAATTCCATTGGAGCTGTGGTGATTGTCGGCATCGCGCTTGCCGCGTTGGTGGTGCTGTCGCTGTTGCTGAGTGAGACTCCCATGAAGACCCTGCGCTACTTTTTCCTCGGTCCGGTGCAGAATACCTACTACTTCGGGAACATGCTGAATATGGCGATTCCCCTGATTTTCGGGGGATTGGGTGTATCGCTGGCCATGCGCTCGGGCAGTTTCAACCTGGGCGGGGAAGGTCAGCTGTACAGTGGAGCCTTTGTGGCCACGATCAGCGCATTGGCGTTGGCCCGATGGGGGAGTGCCGGTGTGGTGGTCGCCCTGCTGCTCGGTACTTGTACCGGTGGGCTGTTGGCAGCCTTGTCGGGGGTGCTGCGGATGAAATGGAATACCAGCGAGCTCATTACCTCGTTCCTGGTTTCCAATGCGGTGGTGTTGGTCGTCAGTTATCTCATAGCAGGTCCGTTCATGGACCCGGCGACGAACCTGATCGCCACGCGGATGATTCCCGAGAGTTTCCGTTTCACACGGATCCTGGAACCTTCGAATCTCAGTTCGGCGCTGTTCGCCGCGGTGATCGCGGTCCTGGTGGTTCACCTGTACCTCTACAAGACGAAAAGCGGATACGAATTGCGGCTGTTCGGGCTCAATCCCCGGTTCGCGGCATATGGGGGTATCAGGACCAAGTGGTACCAGGTATGGCCCATGTTCCTCAGCGGTGCCTTCTATGGTCTGGGGGGAGGAATGGCTATCTTCGGTACCTACTATGCCTGTATGAAGGAATTTTCGACGGGGATGGGATGGAACGGCCTTGCTGTCGCATTGATCGCACGGCATCGGCCTGGTGCGGTCATACCAGCTGCGCTGTTCTTCGCCTACATCGAATCGGGAGCGCGCAATGCCATGCTCCACTCCGATGTCACGTTCGAGATCGCATCGATCGTACAATCGGTGGTGTTCTTCCTGGTCACCAGCGCGGTGTTGCAGAAGATCGGATCGGTACAGAGGAGGAGCGTATGAATCCTGTTGCGATCCCGGTCCTGCATAGTGCCGTGGCAATCATGACCCCCCTGTTGCTTGCCGCCATGGGCGGGTTGTTCACCGAGCTGTCCGGAATGTTGAACATCGCATTGGAAGGTCTCATGCTCATGGGAGCGTTCGCATCGATCGTGTTCACCCATTTCACCGGAAACATGGTTGTCGGTATAGCTCTTGGTGTGCTTGCCTCCATGTTGTTGGCGGCAATCCTGGGAACGGTCACGTTGCATTTGAAGTCGAATGTGTTCATTACGGCTTTGGCAGCCAACCTGTTCGCCTCAGGTCTGACAGTAGTGCTTTCGTTCAAATTGTTCGGGAACAAGGGCGTGGTGGTGTTCGATGGGATCGCCAGTCTTCCACGCTTGGATATTCCGGTATTGGCGAAGATTCCGGTGTTCGGGGATATCTTCATCGGACACAACATATTCGTGTATATGAGTTGGGTCCTGCTGGCATTGTGTGCATGGGTGCTCTACCGTACTCCGTTCGGATTCCGGTTGCGGGCCACGGGAATACACGAGCAGGCGATGGTTTCGTTGGGGATGCGTCCCTCACGGTACCGGTTCATCGCGTTCCTGGTTTCCGGGTTCACCTGCGCGCTCGGTGGTGCGATGCTCACGTTGAATCTGGGCGCATTCGTGCCGAACATCACCAGCGGGAAGGGGTGGATTGCCCTCGTGGTGATTTTCCTCGGCCAGAAGAAACCTATCGGTCTGCTGTTCGCCGCCCTGGTGTTCGGTTTCGCCGATGCGTTCTCCAACTATGCGCAGGGGGCATGGAATGTGCCTGCCGACTTCATTCTTGCGATTCCGTATGTGTTCACGCTGGTCGCCATGGTGCTGTTCTCGATCTATACCAGCCGCAAGAACCGCGTCGAGTAGGTAATTATTGACAGTACAGCCGTAGTGGACAGAAATCTGGAACCATATCTTTTTTGTACTCATTTTAGTAAATATTTGCCAATTTTATTTGACTGGTAATTCAAAACCATGTAGAATATTAGGTACATACCAACAAAAAGGATAGTCTAGTGAAGAGAATTATTTTCCTCGTTGTAGCTTTGTGTGCCTTGGGTTTCCTATTGGTCGGATGTGCCGATAGGTACACGAACCCTGAAAGCAGGGAACTGGTGGTGTTCAATGATACGACAGATCAAGAAATTATCGCTATCTCTATACAGACCGCTTTATTAACAGGAACGAGAGGCGGCGGCGGGCCCAATGCCTTATCCGACGGAGAGACAATTCAGCCAGGTGCGAGAATGTCCTTTTACCTGCCTCCATTTCCTGATTTTACGAACATCTATATCGAATCCATTACAACTGAAGCAAGTGAATCGAATAGTGCATATGCAGAATTAAATCGGGATAACTATATTCTGGACGATGGAGTCTCTGTCGAGGCACGATATTACTACGATGGGACTGATGAATATGGGGATGTGTATCTGATTGAACTTGGTGGCGACGGCTATGCCCCTACTGTAGATCTTTAGATCCTATGATACCGGCCTCTCAGGACTACTTTCTGCGGGGCTGACGAGGTATCCCCCCAAATGGAAAAATTGCATGGTCTGTGAAAATCGAAAGGATAACTTGTGTTTTGCGAGTGTGGCTGAACACATGTGGATACATGTAAGGCTAGTAGTATAGCAAATACTTTAAATATAAAGGTTTTCGTAATAGGTGATTTCATGAAAAAGGCTACACTGTTGGTTTCTGTGCTGTGTGTACTGGTTTTCCTGTTGGTGGGGTGCGCCGAAGGATATCGGATTCCCAAGAGTAAGGAACTGGTGGTTGTGAATGACAGCGATTCCGGTATTATTGGTATCAATCTTTCGGGAATAATCGAAGGTGAAAGTCTGAAAGGGTTTTCAACGGTAATCATACCTCCTGGAGCTGAGAAATCCTATTATCTGCCACCATATGCGGATTCTTTTTTCATAAGTGTAGAAACAGAATTGGATGAATATACTGCTGTTAATTTCACGTACGACTACAAGGTGGATGGCCGGAATGAAACGATTACTGCCACCTACACGGAAACGTTTGTGACTGAAGGGACGTACAGCTACTATGATGGGAATATTGAGCTCGAGGGAAGCAATACCACCGAGGTGAAATAGTACTAGTATTTTCGACCTCGTTGGCCAACCTCCTGGGAGGCCGCCTGATCTTATACCGTTGTTTTCACCATCTTCTTGTGCTTTCGTGTGAGAATCAGAGCGAAGACCAAAAAGAGGATCAGGATCTCTACGAACCCAAGAGTCGCGATCAGAGGTAACTCCAGGCCTTCCTTGGCGACTGTGATCAACTGTCCCATCGGTTGGAAAACCGGCCAGAGGATGAATATGTTGCGTG
>Ga0154462_114_pt4 | contig 70675 bp, 62 predicted proteins | sample RifGroC2_FD_105655 | JGI IMG/M metagenome (GOLD analysis project Ga0154462, IMG submission 105655) | Spirochaetes bacterium GWC2_52_13
ACTCGATTGTAGGGTTGCATGCCGAGAATAGGCAACGGACAGGGGGGTTTTGTTGGAGGTAACGATGAGCAAATCCAATGGCAATATTCTTGAAATCAAGGATCTTTGTGTTCGTGCAGGTACTGAAGAAGTACTCAACCATATTGATCTTGAAATTCCGGATGGAGAAGTGCATGCCCTTTTAGGACAGAATGGGAGCGGGAAAACCTCATTGATGATGGCTATCATGGGATTTTCAGAATATGAAGTGACTCATGGTACTATCCTGTTCCAGGGGAAGGATATCACGGAATCCGATGTGTGTGAACGCGCTCGATTGGGAATTGCCCTCGCGCAACAGCGTCCGCCTACGATCAGGGGAATTACGCTCCGAGATATTCTTGCCTATGTTTTTCGAGATGAAGACAACCCCGAAAAGAAGATCTCTGGACTCGCCGTTTCTTCACGTCTGGAGTCGTTCTTGGACCGGGATATCAATCATGGATTGTCGGGTGGAGAAATCAAACGCGCTGAACTGTTGCAGCTTCTCGCATTGTCACCCATTTTTTCCATGATGGACGAACCTGATTCTGGCGTGGATGTGGAAGCTCTCTCCTTGATGGGAGAACTGATCAATCGGCTGTTTACATCCGATCCGGATCATCCCGTACATAGAAAAGCAGGTCTGATCATTACGCATAGTGGAAGCATCCTGCGAAGCTTCCCTATCGATAAGGCGCATGTGATGGTGAACGGGCAGATAGGGTGCTCGGGGAATCCTACCATTCTGATGAAGCATATCAACAATTTCGGATACGATTCATGTATACGATGCATGGGTGCGAGATGAGAAGCAGGTTCTGGCGGATAGGATCCGGATCGAGTGTGTAGGGCATATGGGAATATGTAAGGGTTCAACGAACTGGAAGGAGGATATGTCATGGTTTTGAACGATGCTGATCGAGAGGCCTTGACGGTAACGGGAGTATATCTGGGAAGTACCGTACGTTCGGCTACCATCGTCGTGTGCGACCTTGCACAGGTTTGCCTGGAGAACAATACCCGTGGTTTTGAATTGATGCCGATTTCATCTGCATTGGAACGGTATTCTTGGTTGAGGGAACAATACTTTTTCAAAGCCCTCCCAGCCGACCTGGATGAAACAGTTTCACGTTGTGCGAAAGAGGTTGATCCCCTGGGCTTTTTTCTACACGTGGATAAAGGAGTTAAAATAGCTCTTCCCGTTCAGGCCGCCATGTACATGAAAAACGAAGATATTGTCCAGATGATCCATAATGTGATTATTCTGGAGGAAGATTCGGAACTGCAATTGATTACCGGTTGCTTAGCGGGACATGAGATAAAAACGGGCACCCATATTGCTATAGAAGAACAATACATAGGTAAGAATGCAAGACTTGTCAGCACCATGGTGCACGCTTGGGGTTCCGAACAATTCGTGTACCCCCATACGGGTACCGTTGTAGAGGAGGGCGGGCGGTTCGAAAGCAACTATGTTTCATTACGCCCGGCCAAGCACTTTGTCAGCAATCCACAGTCATGGTTAATTGGAAAAGGGGCCTCGGCTAAGTATCTGACAGTTGTGCTCGCTTCCCCCGGTTCGGTTATCGAAACCGGCGGTACCGTATACCTGAATGCCGAGGATACGTCAGCAGAATTGGCACACAGGGGTGTATGTACCGGTGGAGTCATGAACCAAGGAGGTCTTTTGGTGGGAGCAGCTCCCTGTAAAGCTCATGTGGATTGTGCGGGCATGTTGCTTTTTTGTGGCGAGGGTGGGTATATCGAATCGGTACCGGGTTTACGATCAATGCATCCTGATGCCCGGATGAGCCACGAGGCCAGTATTGGAAAGATTGCCCCGGAGCAGGTACAGTATCTGATGTCGAAGGGTATGGAGGAACGTGAGGCGATTTCCATGCTGATCCGTGGATTCTTGGGAACCGATGTCGAGGGACTTGGCGCTGAACTTGATGGGCAGATAGCCAAGATTGTTGAAGTTGCAGGGCATGGAGAAGATTAATGTCATCTCCACCCATAATTTATCAATCTCCCTGAGCTGATAAAACATTTTTTTTTGGACAAATTCTTCCACCTTATCCCCTATCCCAGGATATTTGTTCACCTTCCGCTATCCTGTGATGATGCGAAGAAAAGCCAATCAATACATTCGCTATCCGACCCCTATTTCCATCCCATGGATTTGTTGCGGACCATTTGTCTTATCATATTCTGTCCACAATGGTGGAAGCCCTTTTAACCAGTTCCAGAAATTCTACTTCAGGTAAGGGTTTGGAGAAATAATAACCTTGCACACGTTCAATGCCAATACGTTTGATCAATGCCAACTCTTCCTCAGTCTCGACACCTTCCGCGACTATTTGTTTTTCCATCTTGTGTAACATTTCCGTAAGCAATGTCAGCATTTTTGGATTGATCGTTGACTTGGCGATCACACTTCTATCAATCTTGACATAATTGTACGGTAACTCCATCAATACCTGCAAGTTGGAATACCCCTTGCCAAAATCATCCAAGGCAAATGTAACTTTCTTCAAAGACATTTCAATTATTACCTTAGCTACCTCCTCGTACGATTGCAACATCATTGATTCGGTGATTTCAAATCCAATTCGTTCCGGGTTTACCCCTTCCTTTGATATGATGTTCATCAATTTCTTGCTTATGGCAGTAGAAGAAAAATCTTCACCAGAGAGGTTCACCGAAATATGGTCAATGATATTTTTCTCTTTTGACAATTGGTTGATTACAGTGCACACCTTTGATAGCACAATCTCGGTGAGGTGGATTATCAGTCCGGTTTGTTCGGCGATAGGGACAAATTCTCCGGGTGTCAGGAAACCAAGATTGCTGTCCTGGATTCTCATAAGTGCTTCAGCAGATACCATTCTCGAATCATTCACATTATAAATCGGTTGAAAGTATACTTTAACCTGTTCTGGATTCCTTATCGAGTCCCGTAATGCGGAAACGATGTCCAATTTCTTTTGTTGGTTGATGGAATTCTCCCGATTATAGATGATAATGTTTTCCCTGCGTCCGGACTTTATTTCTATGAACAACTGGTCTACTGCGTTCTTGAATTCATCATAGTCCGAAGCTTGTTCCGGAATATCGATGATTGCGCAATTGATTTGAATGTGCACATGATTAACATCCAACTGCCACGAATTTTGCATTCTCTCTTCAATCTGTTGCACCAACCCCTCAACCATATGCCTGTCTGACTTTGGGATACATATGCAGAAACAATCATTGTCAAATCTATACGTCTCGTGTCGACCTTCCAATGAAACCAGGAATTCCGCCACCTGGGCCAACATCCTGTCCCCAATTACCCTGCCATACCGTTTGTTGAAGAATCTGAAATTCTCAATGTCCAAGATGATTACAGTGCTCTCCAACTGCAATCTGAATATTTTTAGCAATCGACGATTGAACAGCGATTTTGTCGGAAGATTTGTCAGAGTATCGACAACCACAGAATCCCGGTGGATTATCAGATAATTGAGAATCAGTAGAAATGAGGAAACCACGGTAAATTGGGTATGGTCGTGCATATACCAGAAGAAGACAATGGAGATCAATAATGTAGAAGGAGTAAGCATGAAGAGGAACAACCTTGATCCCGGGAGTTCTTTGATATTGATTAATACAATGAGAATCATTGCCAGACAATAGAGGAGGGAAAGGGTAATTATGAGGTACGAACCAAGGATTTTCGGCAAGTGCTCATGATGTCGACCAAACACGAAAAAATACTGATGCGGAATATCTGCAATCATAAGTGCCGACAGGGCAACCAAAGGAGCCACAAGTATCTTGGTGTGAATTGATACTTTCCTCCTGTCCTCGATAACATTTATAGCGTTGAAGTGAGCCCACAGTAGGAGCATGAATGGAAATGATATGACATGCAGTGCCCACAACGACCGCTCGACATACATTGGGAATGCCATGAATTTCATGGTACAGGCATACACCAACAACGAGATTACAAGGAATATTGAATAGATAACCGATAATTCGGCAAAAAAAATGCTTCCCTTGTCTTTTTTTGGTAAAGGAAATCTCCGAACATCAAAAAAAATAAAAAGCAACAATACGATGGAAAGAACATCAGCCTCCAAGTCATGCATATGAATCCCCACAAACCAGTCAGATATCTAATTCTTTGTACACATATTTCCAGTATCCGTAATATTTAGCAGCAAAATGAGCAAACATAATTGCGTTATTGTATTTGCCGTATTGGTGGAGATACCTATCATATGCGTACGCGGTCAAGAAGGGATTTTCCAGCGACTTGCCCCTCCGTACATTTTAGTCAGCGTGGAACTAAATCGGTCTCCCTCCCATTTGGTTCAGGTTATACAATAATCCAAGATTCTCGAAACCGCTTGCCCACCCATAAGAATAGTTGGGGGAACTGCGATGGAAAATCCAATAGTTAGCAAAGGTTGTAATCGCAAGAGAATAATCATCTGCCATAGTATTCGTCTTGAGAATCGAAATCCTTCTTGTGATTATCCATGTATTCTAGAACAGACAGCTTGTATAATTGGGATAGGGTTAACCCCGGTCGCTCGGCAACATATTTTTTTGCTTTGATAACTACCTCTTGTGGGATTCTAATACCAACATACACTGTATTTACGTTATTCATATCCATACTATATACTGTGTTTTCGTGTAAAATCAACAACATTCTGTATAATCATAAAATCAACACTGAAAATCCGTTCTATAGCTGTAGGTAGAGGTAATATATGCACATGAAAGACTTTTGGAATCGTGTCGATTCTTTACGTGAAATCCAGGGGATGACACAACTACGGCTGGCAGAGAAGATTGGGAAAAGTCATCGGACAGTCGAAGATTGGAAAAAGCGATCGTATGTTCCAAATGGTTTGGTCTGTGTGAAAATCGCCAAAATCTTCTCGACAACCACAGAGTACTTGATTACGGGAGAAGAACTGGAGCTTCCCGACGATGACTATGTCCTGCCATACAAGCCAGTTGTCCAGGCTTACACCAGTATCAACGTTGGATACGACGAGGAGACATCTGTCGTGGTACCGGTTATCCCTCAACGAATCTCTATCGGTCCGGGTGAAGTCGGTCTACGTAAAAATCACTTTATCGGCTATGTTCGGATACTCAAAAGGATAGCCAAGGACGTTGATACATCTTCTTTGGTTGCGACATCAGTCAAAGGTGACAGTATGATTGGAATTCAATTGTTCGAAGGTGATCTAGTCATTTTTGTCCATGGACGTATCAGTGAAAATGGGATTTATGTGATTCTTCTATTTGGTGAGGTCAAAGTCAAGAGACTCGAATTCCGGGCTGTAGAGCAATTGATCTATATCCATAGCGAAAATTCCCATTATTCGACTGAGAAAGTGGAAATGCGCAACGAACACATGGTAATTCTTGGGAAAGTCGTAGGGTGGGTTCATTGTCATCCCTATTAGGTGATGGTAGTTGTCTCAGTCTTATAAATTCCTCTTCCAAACTTTTACCTGGAGTATCCAGAGGGGAGATACCAGGGTAACAATCATAAACCTGCAATTGTTCAAAACGAAGTATCCATGCTCTTCGATATGGTAACGGAATCCCCACAATTGGCCCCGATTTTTCTCCACGGAGCAATTTTGAATCTGACAAGCGATGCATCAAAATTAAAGGCCTTTACATTGAAGTCTACAAATCTGTCGGGCCCAAACTTTCTTACGACTGCAAGAAGCACCAATAGATCATTAAAATGATGGAAATTAACATTTAAAAGTAATTAATAATAAAAAAAGATATAAATTAATAAAAAATATCAGTAAATAACATATATTATTAATAATTGATAGATAATGATAATAAATGATTGACAAAGCTTGGATAAATCGATACTATCAAGGTAAGAAGAAGTCTTTCACTAGGCAGCGTCCTACGCGAAAGTCGTTCGGTCCGGATACAGGTGGGCAGCACATGCCAACCAACGGGCAGCAACCTTATTTCCTTTAGCTTAAGGACCTGTAAGCCAGTAAGTGTACTCTGCTCCCCGTGGGATCTGAAGCTTGTAAGCTATCGGGCATTCTTGCGCTATCGAAGATTCCTTCTTTCCATTCATATATTTCAACCTCGCCGGCGATCCCTCAATGTGAAGCCGCGGCAGGATCCGGCACCCACCAACTCTACTTACAACTATTTGCCGAATTATCCTGGAGGAAGAAACCTAAGGAAAACCTATGAAAAAAATACCAATGGCTGTATTCAGCCTGTTGCTTGTTCTCGTATTGGTCGTGTCGTTCACCAATTGCAAGCTAGACGACGCACCTGCACTGAATTCGGATTTGACCCTTCGGTTCACTTCGGATCCCGGTGCCAGGACTCTCACACCCGACACCCTGAATCTTGCCGTCGAAACGTATGATATCAGCGGTACGGGACCTCACGGCGAAGTATTGTCTATTGTTGGAATCACAACCGACACCTATGTGCTGGAAAACCTGGCACCGGGCGAATGGTCTGTGGTTGCGAAGGGGAAAAACATCGACGGAATCGTTATCGTCCAATCGGCGGCAACGGTGATCAACCTCAACAGTGAGAACAACAACCTAATCCTCTCGCTGCTCCCGCTCGAAGGTTCGGGCACCTTTGGCCTTGATCTTTCGTGGCCAGTCGATTTGGTCGGCACACCGGTAATCACCGCCGTACTTACGCCGGATGTGGGTGTGGCCATTCCACTTGATTTTGTCATCACGGGTACTAGTGCCTCGATTGTGCCTTTGACACTCCCACGTGGATACTACGAATTGACCTTGAAACTCACCGATGCATCGTTCGACTCCTACCTCGCGTGGTCCAAGGTCGAGACGGTCCTCATATTTGCAGACGCGACCACAAGTGAAAACTGGGTCCTTGTCTCTACAGATATGAATGCAGCTACTCCTCAGAATCTAGGACTTGTCATCGATTCCGATACCAAGTCGCCTATAGAGATGGTTCTTACGGGAGCTGTCGCGGAACTTGCCTATGATACCAATATGACAGTGACCGCAACGGGAACTCCTGTGCCGACATCCTACAAATGGTTCTTGGATGCGGATGAGTTGGTTGGCCAGACGACATCCTCGGTAACCGTTGGTGTAGGTCTCGCTGAAAATACCGTCCATACCCTTACAGTAATCGGGAGGAATGGTGACATTGCCGGCTCGGCGGATGCGACGTTTCTCATAGGGGAGGCTCCGATTATCATCTCGTCGGTGGACCTCAAGACTGCGGGTACGTACGTTATCCTTGCACAGTCGGCGATCTCTGGTAATGCCGGAACTACCGTTGTCGGAGATATGGGTGCAAGTCCCGTAACCGCAGCGGCGATAACTGGGTTCGCCTTGGATCTCGATATTACGGGGACGTTCTCCACATCGACGCTCGTAAGCGGTTCAATCTACGCATCCGACTATGCCGAACCGACTCCGACAAACCTTGCCCAGGCGGTACTCGATTCGAACGATGCGTATGCAGCGGCCCAGTCAAGGGTCGAGCTTGAAGCTGTCGATACTCTGATCGGGGAAATTGGTGGTATGACGTTGGCTCCTGGCCTGTACAAGTGGAGCTCGGCTGTTTCGATCACCACCGATCTGACGCTTGATGGCCCAGCGAATGGTGTCTGGATATTCCAGATAACCGGATCACTCACCGAGGCGGCAAGTGCCCAGGTACTGCTCTCCGGCGGCGCGCTGGCTGAGAATATCTTCTGGCAGGTCGAAGGTGGAGTCCTTTTGGGCGCAAACTCCCATATTGAAGGAGTGGTGTTGTCCGGAACGTCAATCGCACTTGGTGCAGGAGCTTCTGCCCATGGCCGGTTGTACGCAAAGACTGCGGTGACGTTGGATACATCCAATGTAACGCAACCTTAGAATTCTTTTCTAGAATGTTTCCTGCGCACCCCAGAATTTGGGGTGCGCACTCTTTAGCGCTTCGGTTGTTTCATGCCGATACCAGTCAAGGGATCGAAGGCCAGCTGGTAGTGTAGTTGCCTGTCCGGCGTATGCAGATGGATTGTCTTGCCATCTATAAAACAACAATTTTCAAGCATCTTGCCATTGCTTTGCTTCAGGGAGATTCCTTTCGCCAGCCGATTCATATCATCGCTGTCGGAAGAGATCTTCTTTCCTGTGAACGGACAGAATGCGGGCTTCAGGTGTTCACTGGAAATGACAGAATCATCGGTCTCCAGCGAAACCGTGAGGCGAAGCTCATCGTGGTAGGTATAGGCGTACAACCTGAGATAATTCTTTTTGTCTATATTGATTTCAAGCAGGGAGGAATCTTCATCCATAATCTGTCATATTATCGATTTATCTGGAAAAAGTCAAAAGGACTGGGGCTCCCAAAGGTCTTTTCGGCGGAATCGACATATACCGGGCAACCGGACATGCCAGGCGGAGGTGCATGCGCGACCCATGTGTGACTTAATCACAGCCACAATTGGGGGATATTGATATCATTACGACATTGAATTCCTGCCGCTGCCTGCATTTGGTTGCAGGTCGACAGAGAAGGGTCAAGGGCTTTGGCGATGTATGGTCCTGTTGCTTGCTTGACCCTGAAAATTTTTGGTTCATATATTCGGTTGTACATACCAGAGGAGAATAGGATGAAAGATCTTTTGATAATAGGTGGAGTTGCGGCGGGAGCGACCGCAGCGGCCAGGGCACGACGACTGGACAACGAGGTGAATATCACGTTGCTGGAGGCAGGGGCGGATGTTTCGTTCGCCAATTGTGGACTTCCGTACTACATTGGCGGTGATATCGAGTACCGCTCCTCCTTGATCTTGGCAAGCGAGCAGACCTTCGACGACCAGTACCGGGTCAAGGTCCATACCCATACCCAGGCGATCGGGATCGATCGCAAGAACAAGAAGGTGAAGGCACGCAATACCCAGAGTGGCGAAGAGCGGGACTTTTCCTACGATTCGCTGATTTTGGCCCAGGGAGGCAAACCGGTGGTCCCCCCGCTTCCCGGAGTAGACAAGAATCACGTATTCCAATTGTGGACGCTTGAAGATATGGATGCCATAGACCACTATATCAAAGAACGGGAACCCAAGCATGCGGTTGTCGTAGGTGGTGGATTCATCGGTCTCGAAATGGTCGAGGCTTTGGCAAAACGAGGAATGGCGGTTACCCTTGTGGAAATGGCGCCCCAGGTGATGCCGAATCTCGAGGGTGAGTTCGCCGGCTTCATCACCAAGGAACTGCTGGATTATGGGGTGGAGTTGAAACTTGGCAAGTCACTGCAGGCAATCGAGGATACCCGGGTACTATTGGGCGACGGGACTGCGGTCGATGCCGATTTCGTGCTCCTTTCGGTTGGAGTACGCCCCACCTTGCAGTTGGCCAAGGATGCCGGTCTGGAGATCGGCCTGTCGGGTGGATTGCTGGTCGATACTTCGATGCGCACCAGCGACCCTTCGATCTGGGCTGCCGGCGATATGGTTGAGATAGCACACTCCGTCCATGGGAAACAGGTGCGTATGCCCCTCGCTGGTCCTGCCAACCGACAGGGACGGATCGTGGGAGAGAATGCCCTGGGTGGTTCGCGCACGTACAAGGGTGTCCTGGGGACCTCGATTGTCAAGGTGTTCGAGGCTGTGGCCGGGTCCACAGGCATGGGACTGAAGGCGGCCAAGGATGCCGGATACGATGCCGATGCCGTTGTGGTCCACAAGAGCAGCCATACCGCCTATTATCCCGGTTCCCAGAAAGTGAGCCTGATGCTCGTTTGGGATCGTGCGACCGGTAAGGTCCTGGGTGCCCAGGCCGCCGGCCGTGTGGGAATCGACAAGCGTCTCGATGTGATCGCGACGGCCATAGCGGGCGGGCTGACGCTGGAAAACCTTGAGGAGCTCGACCTTGCCTATGCTCCGCCATTCAACTCACCCAACGGGCCGGTGAATATGGCTGCCTTCACTGCGGCGAACCATGCGAGCGGATTCAGTCCGTCCGTACTGGCGCAGGATATGGAGCGGTTCGTGGTCGACCATGAACCGATTGTGATCGACTTGCGTGACCCGATCAGCTTCTCGAAAGCCAATATTCGCAACACCAACAACTTGAGTCAGAATGTGATTCGGGACAATCTGGACCGCATTCCTTCGGGGCACCCGATCCTCCTGATCAGCGATGACGGGCAGAAGGGTCACGTGGTGTTGAGGATGCTCAAGGGCTCCGGTTTTGAACAGGTGTACAATGTGAGCGGTGGATATATCAGTGTCGAACGGTATGCCCGTGCGATCGGCTACCAACACCTGAGTGTTGGCCTGTTTCCGGTTGAGCACAAGTCCGTGGAGGATATGGGCGAGAGTGGTGCACCACGAACAGTTGGTGAAGCTGTCGAAGATACCGATACCCCGGCATCCGACGGACCGATTATCCTGGATGTGCGTACCCCGATGGAGTTCTCCATGGGTTCTTTCCCCGGTGCCATCAATGTGGGGCTGGACAACCTCGTGCAGTGGGCACAGGCTATAGAGGACAAGGATCGCAAGATCATAGTGTATTGTGCCTCAGGAGCCCGCTCGAGCTATGGACTGCGTCTTCTTGCGCAACAGGGATTCACCAACGTGGAGAACGGTGGCGGTCTGCACGATATGATGTCGAGGGCGCAATAGACCTGGTGGTATATAATCTGTAATCCATTACTTTTTATACAAGTGGCGTGAGGTGGTGTTCGTGGTAGCTCAGATATTCCAGATTTCTTCTCTGCTGGGTTTTGTCACGATCCACTTCCACGCAAAAGAGACAGACAAGTCTCAAGTTTTGCAGATCACTTGTGCATAGGCCATCTCCCCATGGTCAAAGGCTGGGGCCATTTGTTCGATCTCATTCTTTTCCAATCCAAAAAGCTGGGCTGCTTGCCTCCAGTTTCTTGTTGCAAAAACCACTTCGTGTAGAATTTCCAGAGCACGTTGTCTTTTGATTTTAAATGAATCGATTACAGACAATGCCGCTGAAATCGTGGATTCATTGATCTCAGGGCTGATAGACGTAGCAAACAGACGTTGGCTAGCCATTGATGGGACTGGATTGATATCGTATGCAGGGGATAGGCGCCACCCATTCGTGCCAGTATATAGAAATCCATGGTTTCTAAGATGGTCGTCCGTATTGGAGATAAGAATCGAAAAGACGATTCGGCGCCAGAGTTCTTCGGCATCTTGGCTGGATTTGGAGCCATATTGTAAAAGCGCATAGGTAATCTCTAGATAATTGTGGCGTTCATAATCCTGTGAACCAAGCATGCTCATCGCAGACAAGAAGGGGATTCGATTGGTATGACTGCGATCAAACCTGTGGATAAGCAGTACGGGTGAGTCCATGATTTTTTCCAATCGCCAAGAGACTGTATCGATACCAGCTTTCTTTGCAAGTGTAAGCGCCACCGCTTCCCATAAGACAACTTGATGACCATCATCTTTTCGTGGAAATTTCGCCAACAACAAAGATCCATCGTGGTCTCGTATGGAAGCTTTTGGCCTTGCTCCACCAAGAGATGATCCTGGTAAAAGGAGCAACCGTAGGTCTTCGTACGATTCCGATTCATTCAGATATCTTTCAGTTGCACCTAAAAGTTGGGGCAATCGTATGAGAGGAGGGATGCTTTTCTTGTCGTCATCAGCCAAGAATGGACCATTGGGGTGCTCGGAAAATCGAAGGGCGCCAAGTCGTGCTTCGTCGTGAACTCCCAATAGATAGTCGGCCTCCTGTAGTGATCTTGGCGTTTCACCGTTAGCTTTCGCTCTCGCGTTTTCCGATCGTCTCATCAGGACTCGTCCCCATCTGTCGGGAGCAGAATCACCAATTGCTCCAAACAATAGCTGGCTTTCAGAAGTGTGGAATGTACCTGGAGTCAGTTGCAATGCCGGATCGATTGCGAAACGTTCAGGATGCTTCAACCAATTATGATCGTACATGAATGATGCACTTTGCCGATTGTTCTTCTGGTGACACCATAGGGTGCCTACCAAATGGGTTTCCACACCGAATTGAATAGATACGAAAATCTCCTTATCATTCATACCTATCCTCCTTTTTAAGCCGTGGAAGATGAATTCGTTTTGGCAGCTGCTCCGATTCCAACACGAGCCCTGTCTTGTCGTAGCTGACATCCATGAGATCTTCTACTCTGGTGATCATTCCCAAACAGAAAATGACCGAGACATAGGATGCGATTGCGACGGAGGAGTCTCCCTTCTCAATCTTTACGAGTGTCTTAGGCGAGATATTTGCACGTTCGGCCATGATTGCCGCGGGAATCCGGCGACGAAGCCGTGCCTCCTTGATGTCTTGGCCAAGTTTTCGCATTGCCCGTTGCGCTGGAATCGGAATGAAAGTGCTCATACCATAAACTCCTTTATATCCATAATAATACCAATTAAGTTAATTAACAAGTATAATAAGGGTTATAATTTAGGAATGTTACTAGTGTGTCAAACGATATTGGAATAGGGGTAAGATAGGTAAACGGCAGCCCCTGGTACCTGAATTCACGGTGCTCGGGAAAGAAGTTGAAGCAACTGGTCGATAAAGACAGGATCTACCAGCGAGTAGCATCGTTGCTTTCCCTGCTCCGTATAGGTGATAAGATGGGCTTGCCGCAGTATGGAGAGGTGTTGGCTGATATTCGGTTGGGCCCGCCCAAGCAATTCCCCCACATTCTGGACACACAAAGGACCTTCTCCCAAGACTTCGAGGATGGCCAATCGGGTAGGGTGGGCTATTGCTTTCAGAAATATCGCCTTCCCCTGCATATCAGAATGTGAGGAGCTTGTCACTTTCAACTGTCCATTGGGCCAAGGCTGCCATGGTCGATTTTTCCGCACCCTCGAAGTAGGGTTCTTGCTTGTGAATACCACAACGGGCCATGCAGGTACCGCAAACCTTTACTTGTACGCCTTTGGCAATGAGGTCGCGAAGCATCTGGCTCAAGTCTTGGTCGTACCCGATGGGTTTCTTGTTCGAATCCCTTGCCAAATCGACCGAATCGTTCATGAGAAAAATTCGGACATCGTGTCCTGTCGCCTCGAGCTGGCCAGCCAGGCGCAGCGCATTCCAGGTCACATCTGTCCCGTCATACGGGGCATGGTTGAAAATCATCAAAACACTACTCATTGTTGTTGCTCCTTGTATTATTGTGAGATCCTTTTGATATTGGGTCCCAATTCCATTTCCTTGTATGAAGAGCCGGGGCGGACGACCGGATAGAGAACTTCGTTGCGGTCGGTAATGACCTCAAGAAATGCCGGGCCGTCCCACGAGAGCCATGCATCAATGGCCGACTCAAGTTCTCTCGTCTGTATCACACGTTTGCTGAATCCGAACCCACAGAGCTTTGCGATCTGATCGAACCTCACGTCCTCGTTGCGACAGGTGGCAGAGTGACGCCTTCCATAACTGACATCCTCCAGGTTGTACACCATGCCATCGGCATGGTTGTTCATCAGCAGGATCTTGATCGGAAGGTGTTGGGTGCCGATAGTGAACAGCTCTCCCATGTTCATCCTGAAGCTTCCATCCCCGTCAACGACTATGACCGGGGACGAGGGCATCGCACTGACAGCCCCCACCGCAAGGGGCATGCCGCTACCCATCGTCCCGAAAGCTCCGCAGGTGAGGAAGGTCCTGGGTTTTTTCCTCTGGAGATATTGTGCGCTGAACAGCTGATGGTTCCCGACTCCCGTGGTGACAATCGCATCATCAGCGAGTTTTCCGTTCAATATCTCGAGTACGTTGGCCATCTGGATGGAAGGTGACTGCCTGTCATAATCCAAAGGCCAACTTAGTTTCAGCTGGGCCGCATAATCCCGCCAAGGTTCGATATCGAGGGTAATCGCATGCTTCAGGCCCCAGTCGGTCAGGTCGTTGAGAAGGGTTGCCGCATTGCCGATGAAGGAAAAAGTCGGCCTCCGCTCATTGCGTATCTGCTGAACCTTCTCGGGATGGATGTCGATGAAGGCAATCTTGGCATGGATGGCGAACCCGACCTTTTCCGCTACCCGATCGTCCCAGCGGACACCAATGGCCAGGAAGAGGTCGTTCTCCTGGATAATCGTATTCGCCGAGGGGGTGCCGAACATCCCCAGCATCCCCTGGTGCATCGCTCCCGTCTCGTCAACCACGCCCTTCGCCATCAGAGTGTTGACGGAAGGGATACGAAACAATCCGTTGAACCGCCTGATGGCATCGCTGCCCTCCTGGTTGTTCAGACCTCCCCCCAGATACAAAAGCGGGTGCTTGGCCTGGCAAAGCAAGTCGAAGAATTGCTCGCACTGCTTGTCCGACAGATGCACTTCCTGTTCGTAGACATCACTGAACCGAGTAAGAGGGAGCCCTTCATAGGTGACCTCCTTCTGTTGGAGGTTCAAGGGAAGATCTATCACAACGGGACCGGGTTTTCCGGACTTGGCGAGAAAATATGCATCCTTGATAACCATCTCAAGGTTGTTGATCGATTTGACCGAGTATACTTTTTTGGCAGTGGGACCGAAAACTGAAGCCACATCGATGTGTTGGAAGGAGTCGGTTCCAAGCTTGTGTTCGGGGACTTGTCCTGCGATAACCACGAGCGGGATGCTATCGGCGTAACTGTCTGCCACAGCGGTGAGTGTATTGGTTATCGCCGGGCCGCTGGTAACGATGGCAACTCCCACCTGTTCGCTCGCGCGGGAGTACCCGGCGGCACTGAAGGCGGAGCATTGCTCATTCGCATTGATGACTATCCGGATGGAACTCTTGGCAAGTTCATCCATGACAGGCAGGATTGCCGCTCCGGTATATCCGAAAATGCAGGAAACCCCGAGATCTTCCAGACTCCGAACAATAAGCTCTGCTCCTGAAAAGAGATTTTTTTCCACTTTTTCCACCGCCTGTACTTGGATTAGGATTCTAATATTCGAATATTAGAATATGGTGAAGGCACCGTCAATCCCGTAGCCGAAGTCAGTGGATCACGGTTTCGAGCAATGCGACCACACGCTCCAGCTCTCCTTTGGTGGTGAAACGGCCAAGGCTGAATCGTATTGCGCCCCTGGCTCGTTCCTCGCTTGCTCCGATGGCACGGAATATGCCGGACAGGTTTGCATTGCCGCTGTGACACGCCGAGCCGGTGGAGGCGGCTATCATCGGTAGCGAGCCAAGGATATCTGCTCCATTGTATCCGAGAAAGCTCACATTGACGGTATTGGGCAACGAGTTTCCAGGGTCCCCGTTGAAGAATACCCCTTCTCCAAAATTTTGCTTCAGGCGTGTGACGAAATATTCCCGCAAGCCTTCGGTCTTCGGGTCGGGAACTTGTGCGATGGCACAGGCCTTGCCCAATGCGACAGCCAGCAATGCCGATTCGGTACCTGCACGTCTTCCCGCTTCCTGGGGACCTCCGTGGACCAGTGGCTCGATGTCCACTCCATCTCCCACATAGAGGGCCCCCACACCTTTCGGGGCGTATGTCTTGTGACCTGCAATAGTCAGCATATCCACATGCATGGCGCCCACATCTATGGGAATCTTTCCAACCGATTGGGCGGCGTCGGTGTGGAACAGAACTCCCCGCTCATGTGCGATTGATCCCAATGTCGCGATGTCCTGTATGGTTCCGATCTCATTGTTCGCGTGCATGATGGAGACAAGGATCGTATCGCTCCTGATTGCTTTGATGAGATCGGCAGGGGTGACGCGGCCCAAAGAATCCACCGGGAGGTAGGTGATTTCTGCCCCGAAACGGGTAAGGAAGGAAAGCGGCTCAAGAACCGCCGGATGCTCGATTGAAGAGGTGACGATGTGTTTCCCCTTTGCTGACTTGGAGAAGAATATTCCCTTTATGGCAAGGTTGTCGGCTTCACTTCCTCCGCTCGTCAGCACAATCTGGGACGCATGGGCTCCGATCCGATCCGCAATCTGCTTTTTTGCTGCCAGATATGCTTCCTTTGCCCGTTGCGATGCCCAATGCAGGCTTGAGGGATTTCCCCAGGCGTCCTCCAGGAAAGGCAGCATTGCCTTCGCAACCTCGGCATCTATGGGAGTACTGGCATTGTAGTCCAGATAAATTTCTTTCATAACGGCGCTCCTGTTCATATACCGCTAGTGTAGCACCAATCGGGAGCTGGATATAATCCCCATCCTTCCCCCATTGGAGGAGGGGCCCTTTCTGGTACGGACAGGAGCTGCTTGTGCCCTTGCCCTTTGTCAAATCCACTCCAGAGGTGGGAACAATTTTTTGCTGGCACAGAATACCAGACTGTGCCATTGTGAGTATGTAGACTTTGTGGAAGGAAGGTGTACAATTAATTTGTGGGGCATGAGACTATGAAACACAACGGTCTGGAGTATCTCGATTTCGAGCGGGTGAATGCGTTGCTCGAAGGGTTCAACCAATCGACAGGTTTCGTGACGGCCATTTTGGATCTTGACGGGAATATCCTGTCGAAGTCGGGATGGCGGCGGATATGTACGAAGTTCCATCGGGTCAATTGCGAAACCAACAGACAGTGTATTGAGAGCGATACCGTATTGTCCCAAAAGATGAGTGAGGGGGAGAAGTACCATTTCTATACGTGTTTGAATGGTTTGGTCGATGTTGCGGTACCGATTGTCATACAAGGTGTCCATGTCGCAAACCTGTTTTCCGGACAATTCTTCTTCGACACACCGGACGTCGAATACTTCAAGGCACAGGCGACACGTTTCGGATTCGAACCCGATGCCTACCTCGCCGCATTGCGAGAAGTGCCGGTTGTCTCGCAGGAGAAAGTCAGGACGGTGATGGATTTCCTGTTGGATATGACTCAGCTGATCAGTGAGATGACATTGCAACGGATCGAACAGAGCGAGTTGAACGATGCGCTGAGACTCAGCGAGATTGCCTTGCGGGAAAGCTTGGAACGGTTCCGAATTGCCCAGGACATGTCTCCCGATGGATTTACGATTCTGCGCCCGATACGGGATACACGAGGCGACGTGGTTGATTTTACCTGGGTATACGAGAATACTGCGATTGCCCGTTTGAACGGAACCGATCCCGACCTGGTGGTCGGCAAGCGGTTGTTGGACCTGTTTCCCAGTCATCGTGATACCAATATCTTCCAGATCTACCACCAGGTCGCCCAATCAGGGAAAAGTCAGACCCTGGAAATGGGTTTTTCGGGCGATAGTATGGTCAGACCGACTTGGTTCAGGTTGGTGGTAGTCCCCATGGCAGGCGATATCGCCATCCTTGCCCAGGACCTCACCGAGCGCAAGGTTTCCGAGGAACGCCTTGAATACCAACATACGCACGATTTCCTCACCGGATTGTACAACAGGGGCTTTCTGGAAAAGGAACTCGAGCGCCTCGATGATCCACGTTTCCTGCCGGTATCGCTTATTATCGCCGATACGAACGGGTTGAAACTGATCAATGATTCGTTTGGTCATGCCGAAGGGGACCAGGTGCTGCGTAAGGCGGCGAATCTGTTGCAATCCCATTGCAGGTCTGAGGATATTGTTGCACGGTACGGCGGTGACGAGTTTATCGTGATCCTTCCCAATACTTCCCGGGCCGAGACGGAAGCACTTCTGAAGGAACTCGAGGCGGCAGCTCGGGAGGAGGAGGTCGCCTCCATTGAATTGTCACTGTCTTTCGGATACGAAACCCGCATCATCATGGAGGACGACTTCACCGCCATCTTCAAATTGGCTGAGGATATGATGTACCGGAACAAGCTCTATGCAAGTTCCAGTGCGAAGAACAAGACGATCGGACTTGTGATCAATTCGCTGTTTGCCAAGAGCGACCGGGAATCGGAACATTCCAAGCGGGTGAGCGACCTGTGTGAGTTCATTGCGGGAAAATTGCAGATGTCGACATTGGAGATCCAACGGATGCGCATAGCGGGTCTGATGCATGATATCGGAAAAATCGGGACTCCCGAGAGTATTCTCAACAAGCCGGGGCGACTCTCCGAGAAAGAATGGGAGGAGATACGGCGGCACCCGGAGACTGGATTCCGTATTTTGGCGGCATCGAAAGAATTCATCGATATCTCCGCTGCGATTCTGGAACATCATGAACGGTGGGACGGAACGGGGTATCCTAGGGGTATTTCGGGCGAATCGATCTCCCTGCAAGCGAGGATAATCGCTGTGGCGGATGCCTACGATGCCATGACAAGTGCAAGATCGTACAAGCCACCGATGGATATCGAGGAGGCTGTCGACGAATTGCACCTGTGTGCAGGCACACATTTCGATCCGAACATCGTGCGTGTCTTCACCGGGCACTTCGGGGAGTTCGCCAACCGCGAATGAAGGTAAGCGATACCTTTCACTGGACTGGTGTTGCCGAAACCGTCGATGTTGCCCACTGTCCGATAGCTTCCCAGTTGCGGAAGTCGCCTTCAGGAGCCTCGACTTTCGTGATGATCCACTTCTCGAAGGGATTCAGGGTCCCAAGGCTCAACCTGCCACCAAAACAGGTGATGTCCTGGGGATGTATGCGCTCCATAATCGGCTGGAGCGATTTTGGATAGAACCAACCCTCCATCTGGTCGATTGGATTTCCTTTTCCTGTAGGACCGCATATAAAAATCCAGACAGGCAATTTCTCCAACGATTCACCATGCGTTTTCAAGAATCGTACGGCGCTCCTATGCCATAGTCCGATATACACCGAACTTCCCAGGATTACTGTGTCATATGGAGCAATATCTTTCACAATACCGGCATCCGACACGTCCACGGAACATCCCCGATGTCCTAGTGCTTCCCCTATCTTCTCCGCGATTTCTTTTGTTGCGCCCCGTTTGGAGCCATAGGCAATCAATATGTTATTGGGCATTGCTTGCGCCTCCTTTTCCACTATCGTAAGCACATCCGAACACGAATGCGAGTATCAAGAGCAACAGTCCGGCACCAGGCATTATGACCATTGCCATACTTGCCTTGTCGGGATCGGGAATTCCGGGAACATACCCGAATATTGCTATTTGCAGTGTGAAAAGGATAAGGAAAGACCCGACTACCAACGATGGGCTCCAGAGCTTTGCGATGGAACTGCGAAAACCTTCGGGCACTCTTTTTCTCCACCAGTCCAACGGCTTGTGCAATCGTGTCGACATGCCCCATCCGATCATGAAGAAAAGTATCTGGGCAATTCCCCCACCGACAAGAAACAACAGGATGAAGAGTGATAGGAATATCGTTGAGGCATGCTTTGTGTGCATGAATCCTACTGACCAGATGATAATTGCGATTCCAACTGTGATTGCGGCAATACCGGTTATCAGAAAATTGGGGATGATGGTGAAAGCCGGTTCATACCCATGAACCCACATTCTCTGATGTTCTCCGATAGCATCAATCACCAAACCATTGGTAGCGGTGTTGCCTTGGAGTACTTCAAAAATGCCATGCGCTATGCCACCGATACCGAAAATGACTCCAATCGTGGCAACAATCGCCAGTATCGCCTTGTTCTCGAAATATTGTTGCGTAGGTATGGTATTTCTTGAGTTCATTTCCAAACTTTTCATTGCGGATCATCTCCTCCTCAATCTATCCTGGATGTATCATTGACGGCCAAGGCCAAGTCTTGCTGCCAACAGGTTTTCGATCATCCGGTTGATCGTTTGGTTCCTCTTCTGTTCATCGAAGAAATCTGTGTCCAAATAGGAATTGTAGAACTCGGGTTTCAACAGTATGTGGTGAAATGGAAGCATCAGCTGCAAGGCGATGATGTGCAAGTCCGATTCACTGGCTTCCGGAACTATCTCCTGCAGCAACGGCATGACCAATTTGCAGGAATTCTCGCAACCGGCTTTCAATTCCAATGAGATGGCGATTCTGCAGATGTTGCGGTACAAGAACGCCGCATTGGCAGTTACTGACAACATGTTCCTCAGTCGTGTCAATGCGTCGGTCTCGGAAGGATCGGTTCGGTTGGATTGTTCGACGAGGTTGACCATCATTGTCGCAACCACCTGGCTCAGAAGGTTTTCCTTCGACTGGTAGTAGTAATTGACAAGTGCCAGATTCACACCGGCTCGTGCGGCTATCTCCCGGATGGTTATCTGGTGTTCAAGTTTGCCTTCGCCGATCAATTCCCAAGTGGCTTGGAAAATCTTTTCCCTAGCATTTGTTTCGTCTGGGTTCATGGTTGGTCCGCCTTTTGATTAAACACGTTTAAAACATGTATAATATAACTGGATGAAGAAACATTGTCAACAGAATTTCGTCTGCTTCCCCAATTGCGGGACATGGGATGGATGACTTGAAGCCTAACGCTTGGAATAACGAATATTACAGCACGAACGCTGTGGGAAAAATATTTCCAAAAAAAAAGTTCCAAAATTGATGCAGGTCAATTTTTCTTCATTCTTTCGGTGCTACAGTATCTGCCATATCCATAGGAAAGAAAGGAGACAACTATGTCTGAACACGTATCATTCGACCAAGTGAAGGGAATGTATCTTACGACCCTGGAGCAATATGTCCCTATCGTAGCTCGGGTGCACGGGGACAATCATCCCGAATTTCATGAAGTCCGTGCGGTTTTCGATGTGCTCGTCGGGAAGTTGCGGAATGCAGGTGCGGAAAAACCCGAACTCCATGAGGAATTCTCCAGGTTGCGCGAGATTTCACACAATTACCGCGTTCCCCAGGATGTATGCGAGACCTATGAAGCTGTCTACCAGATGTTGGGTGAACTTGACAGCGCATATCACGCGTAGCTGGGAGGCATCACAATGCAATGGATAGGGCCCACGTGGATCGTTGCGGATCAAATCTTGGATGACGTGGAGGCTCCTGTGCTCTCAATAACGAAGATTGGAATTTGAAATATGTCAATATGTATGACATAAAATAATTGCAAAAACACTGTTCCCCCTTGATACTATGTGGTAGCGCACCTACGGCAATGCGCAAGGGAGGGTTTCGTTGTGAAAAGATCGGCGATTATGTTGTTGGGTTTGGGCGTAGTCTTGATTGTCTTCGCAGGTTGCTCTGCGGATATAACTGGAGGAGCCGAGGTTACAATCAACGCGAGGGTGATCGCGGATGAAGCGGACAGGGCTTCAAGGGTGGCCAGCGAAGTCTCGGTCAACATTACTCCCTCAAGCTATAGGATCGCATTGACCTATTTCGCGCTCGTGGATTCCGAGGGAAGCGAGGTCGCTATTGTCGAACTGGATGAACCCGAGATATTCGATTTCTCCACTGCGTATGGATCCGGCCTGTTGTTGGGAAAGAGGACGATACCGAAAGGAACCTACGTCGGCTATAAGATGCGCTTCACATACCTGGAGATGGTCGCGCCTGTCGCCTTCGATGTACCCACATGGTCGACCGATTCCAGCCATCCCTATGTGACCGGAAGCTTGGTTGAATCCGTGCGGACATTCGAAGACCACACGTTCAGATGCTATTACAATACCGATGGTAACTATTGGAAGCGCGATGTCCTGCTGCTGCAAGAGGGGGATACTCCCGACGACAACACCTGGGTGTGGATGCGAAGGGAAGTGGAGGATTCCGAGGGGAATAGGAATTTTTTCATCGATCAGACATCACATCCATCCTTTGGGGTAGTCGACCTGTTCGACAATTCCACGTTCTGGGGCGACTCGGATGATTATGATGATGAGACTGTTCTCGTTACTGTTGCCAGTGCAGCCTTGGCTGGAGGAACCGAAGACGCTTCGATGGATCCATTTTCGTTTACAAGGGACGAGACGTTGGTACTGAATATCGATATCATCGATACCTTCAACTTCTGGGAGGTGACAGGTTCCGACTACGAAAACGGCAAGTTGGATCTCGGACCGTCGTACGATGAGATTCCGATTGGAGAAGGAACTGTTGAACTGTATGGCGACAAGGGCTTCCATCCGTTTATGCCCGAGTTCACATTGACGCCTATATCGTGACCCCAAGGACAAGGGTATCGAATTTTGCGTTTACTACTCTCGCACGTAGTGGAGCGAAACGAGATACTTGGTGTAGTCCAGTCCCATCTTCATGTCTTCATAGGTGTCCCGCTCGTAGGACAGGTCATGGTCCGTGGTTATCCATTGCGGGTTGCATGCCAGGATCTTGGGCATAAGCGCGGGATAGTTCATGATTCCGTAGCCCGAGGGTCTGAACTCGAAGAAGTTGTACTTCTGCCCGCCACGATTGTTCCCAAGGGGGAAGGGTGATTCCAGCAGTACCGGGGCTGCCGCAAAGTAATCCTTCAGGTGGATGATCGGGCACCGGGATGCATATTTGTCGAGGTACCGGGAGGGGTCTCCGCCACCAAGCGCAATCCAACCAAGGTCGGGTTGGAATTTCAGAAGTTCCGGGTCCGTGCTGTCCAGGATGAGATCCAGCATGGGCACGTCGTTTACCTTGGTCATGAGATCATATCCATGGTTGTGATACAGCAGTTGTACACCATGCCCTTTGCATATGCGGGATATCCGTTCAATTTCGGCGATTGCCTTTGGAAAGGACTGCGTTCCGGGGAGAAGGTGTGGTGGAATGTTGTCGATGGTCAGATATTTCGCACCCAAGGCTGTACGACGGGTGATAACATTCACCGTGTCTTGTGAGAACTCTTCGTAATGGATATGGTCGCAGGTGATCTCGAGTTTGCTCTCCTTGCAAAAACCGAGGATTGCATCGCTGTCCAATCCGAACATGCCATACAGTTCCAGGCCGTCGAACCCGATACCCGCAAGCCGCTGCATGATATGTCCGAGCTGGGAGTGGCATATATCGCGGAAAAGAAAGGTCGGGGAAGCAAATTTACACATGTTTTTCATAATTTTGTCTCTTTTGTCCAAGGTTGTTCTACAAGTGATGGATGCTTTAGTTGTACTACAACTCAAAAGCATATTACGGTCAATTTGGATAACCCGTCAAGAAAAAACGGCGAAAAATGGGATAAAAAATTTGTTGACACCCAAATATATGTGTGTTTCAATGTGGTAGACATAAATTGTTCTACAAGTGCGACTAGTTTACCTTGCACAATTTGAAGCAGGATTTGGGGAAATCGCATGAGTTGTAGAACAATTCAATTTATCAGGAGGAAGATAATGAAAAGGATCTCGGTGTTTTTACTGGTGTTGGTAATGGTTCTGAGTTTTGTAGGGGCGGCCGGTTCAGCGGAGAAGGGTGCTGCCGAAGACGGTCCCTATATTGGTTTTACGATTTTTGACTATACCAATACATTCGTGGGTTACATCCGCAATGGTGTCAACTATCACATGGGCGAACAGTATCCAGGACTTGAATTCATGATGGTCAACGGCGAAAACGATCAGGCGACCCAGACTGAGCGTATCGATACGATGATCAACAAGGGTGTCGATGTTCTCGCGGTCAACCCGGTCGATACTTCAGCCGGTGAGACTATCGTTGCCAAAGCCAAGGCAGCTGACATCCCCATCGTATTCTTCAACAGGATGCCTACCCTTGAGGTGCTCAACAGCTATGACAAGGCTTGGTATGTCGGTCTCGATGCCCTCTATCAAGGACAGCTTGAGGGAGAGATGGTTGGAGACGCATGGAAAAAGGATTCCGCCAAGTTCGATACCAATGGTGACGGCGTTCTCCAGTATGTGCTCATGACCGGTGCTCCCGGACACAGCGATGCGACAGACCGTGCCAACGGATTCTATGCAGGAGTCAAGGATTCTGGTATTGCGGCGCAGCAACTGGCTACACAGCCTGCCAACTGGAACACGGCAATGGCAGTTGAAGTCATGAACTCGTGGATCGGCAAGTACGGCGACAAGATCGAGATGGTCGTCTGCAGCAACGATGCCATGGCACTGGGTGCAGTTGAAGCACTGAGGGCAAATGGATTGATCACAGACAAGAAGGCCGTTCCTGTCATTGGAGTCAACGCCCTGCCCGAAACCGCTGAACTCATCAAGTCCGGTGTTATGCTCGGGTCGATTCTTACCAGCACCTACGATACGGCACGTGCGGTCGTTGAGATCAGTATGAATGTCGCCAACGGCAGACCAGCTGATGAAGGCCTCGAGTGGACCATGAAGGGCAAGATCGTCAAGATTCCCGAAAAGAAAATTACCCTTGAGAATGTTGACGAAGCAATTGCAGGCTACAAGCTGGCAAAGTAAACTATCTGTAGAGAGATTCAAGTAGCTGAATGTGGCGGGGGTCGCTTTCCTCGCCACATTCTAAATGTAATAAGGGGAGTGCATGATGGTTTCTGGAGAATACTTGCTTGAAATGAAAAATGTCTCCAAGAGATTTCCGGGTGTACAGGCGCTTAAAGACGTGCAGGTCAATGTGAAACCTGGTGAAGTTCTTGCCCTGATGGGTGAAAACGGAGCTGGAAAATCCACCCTCATGAAATGCCTTTTCGGGATCTACAAGATGGATCAAGGCGAAATATTCATGAGCGGGAACCCTGTCGTGATCGACAATCCCCGGCAAGCACTCGACATCGGCATTGCGATGGTGCAACAGGAACTGGAACAGGTTCCGCACCGTAATGTCATGGATAACATCTGGTTGGGAAGATATCCCCGCAAGGGTTTGCTGATCGATGACAAGAAGATGTACAAGGACACGCTTCAGATCATCGAGCTCTTCAATATGAACATTGATCCGCGGGCACAGGTCAACCATCTGTCGGTATCCACCAAGCAGATGGCCGATATCGTGAAAGCGGTTTCCTATAATGCGAAAATCATCGTTCTTGACGAGCCTACCTCTTCCTTGACGGAGAAGGAAACGGTGGGTTTGTTCAAGATCATACGGCAACTGAAGCAGGAAGGTTGCGGCATCATCTATATCTCCCACAAGATCGAAGAAGTCATGAATATCTCGGACAGGGTCACCGTCCTCAGGGATGGGCAATGGGTTGCTACGGAGAACACAAAGGATATCGATTCGAACCAACTCATAAAGCTCATGGTGAATCGCGAATTGGGCAACAGGTTTCCTCCCAAGAACAAGGTGATCGGTGAGACGATCCTCAAGGTCGATAATCTCAGTTCGGTGTACAGTCCCAGACTCCAAGATATTTCCTTCGAGGTTCGCGCAGGTGAAATCCTGGGAATCGGCGGACTGGTGGGAGCCGGTCGGACCGAGTTGCTCGAATGCATCTTCGGTCTCCGGACCGTTTCCGAAGGTGCCGTTTTCGTACACGGAAAAGATGTTCTGAAATCAAACAGGAACGCAAAGTATTCGGGGATTGCGATGGTGACCGAGGAGCGTCGTGAAACGGGAATCTTTCCCATGATGGATATCCGGTGGAATACCGTATCCTCCAGCATGGAAAAGAATCGCACCAAGGCGGGATTTATTTCCCTGAAGAAGGTGGAAAAGAACACCCAATGGGCGGTTGATGCCATGAGGATCAAGACGCCGACATTGAAAACGCTGATCAGTTCGCTCTCCGGTGGAAATCAGCAGAAGGTTCTGCTCGGCAGATGCCTGCTCAACCAACCGCGTATCCTATTGCTTGACGAACCGACTCGAGGTATCGATGTTGGTGCCAAATATGAGATCTACCAATTGATGATCGCGTTGGCAAAAGAGGGGAAGGCGGTGGTTTTCGTATCGTCCGAGATGCCGGAACTTCTTGGTGTCGCCGACAGGATCCTTGTCATGAGCAACGGAAGGAATGCTGGAATTATGGATGCGCTGGATTGCAGTCAGGAAAAGATCATGACTCTCGCGGCCAAATACTTGTAGTTGAATAAAAAGGAGATGAAGTATGGACAAGTTCGTTTTTAGGAATATCGAGGATGCCCCCGCCTATGACGTCGCAAATTGCGAGAATGGGGCAGGCACCATCGCCAACATAACGCTGTTTGGCGATGAGCCCAAAATGCCCGTGGTGGGACCACGCAACCCGGAGGAAAACAACAATTTCCATTACGTCCACAAGACAACGCTCCCTGTCGGCGGATCTGTAGGCGAACATCCACACGAAGGCAACGAACAGTTCTACCTGATTGTGGAGGGGGAAGGTGAAGTGACCTTGTCCGGGAGACTGTTTCCTGTTAAACCCTGGTCCATTGCTCTCATTCGCTCCGGTGGTTCCCATGGTATCCGCAACACAGGAAACAAGCCTTTGGTGTATCTCTGCGTGGAAACCGGACTTGTAAACAACTGAGCCCAGAAAACGAAGAGGTGTAGATCTATGGAATTGAACATGAGAGGAATGAATCCCGAGTTAGTGAAGAATACCAAGCATTGGCTCATGCAATATGCCATTTACCTTGTGCTATTGGCGGTCATCATGACGATCGTCATATTGGAACCGTCGATCCTCAGTGTAAGGAATGCCACATTCATTCTCCAGCAGGCAGCTCCGAAACTTATCATCGCTCTTGGTCTTGCCGGCTTGATCCTCTTGGGAGGAACAGATCTTTCAGCGGGAAGAATGGTTGGAATCGCCGGTATCATTTGCGCATCGCTGCTTCAGAAGCCCGATTATGCGCTGCGGATATTTTCCAACATGGAGCCGTTGCCGATCATAGTGCCGCTATTGATTGCCATAGCGGTCTGTCTGCTTTTCGCCCTGGTACATTCACTGTTGATTTCCGTTTTGCAGATTGCACCGTTCATTGCTTCCTTAGGTATGCAGATGATCGTCTATGGAGCCATGTCGCTGTACTTCGACGGGGTGAACAATTCATCTCCGATCGGAGGATTCGACACAAGGTTCACAAAGATTGCGCAGGGTGCCATACAGATCGGTACGTTTCGGTTGCCATGGATTGTCATATATGCCGTGGTCATAACTATTCTCTTCTGGGTGTTGTGGTATCGCACCACACTCGGAAGGAACATGTATGCCGTCGGGGGAAACAAGGAAGCGGCCGTCGTTTCCGGCGTGAACACCAAGCGGGTCATCATGTACGTCTATCTCATTGCCGGTCTTGCCTATGCGTTGGCCGGTTTCCTGGATGCCGGCAGAACCGGAAGTGCTACCAATGCCCTCGGCGAAGGGTATGAATTGGATGCGATCGCCTCGTGTGTTGTGGGTGGAGTCTCCCTGCGCGGTGGAGTTGGAAAGATAAGTGGCGTTGTGATTGGTGTTCTGATTTTCCAAGTCCTCAGCTACTGTCTGGTGTATATGGATATCAATCCGTATATCCAGTTCATCATCAAGGGTTTGATCATTGTGTTTGCGATTGCCGTCGATACACAAAAGTATATCAAGAAACGGTAAGATTCCAATTGTCCTGGTAAGATATGGTTTGTGGTATATATAATTTCAAGATACTTCTGGAGGTACCGGTGTATGGAAACGACAAAACAGAATGTAACCGAAAAAGCGTATACAGAGGTAATGGGTTTGCTGTTGAGTGGAAAGTATGTTCCCGGTGACAAGCTGCCCCCTGAGAATGAGCTGAAGGACATGTTCGGGGTAAGCAGGAATACGATCCGTGCGGTGCTGAACAAACTTGTCGTCATGGGGATTGTCGAGACCCGTAGGGGCGAGGGCAGTTTCCTCAAGGGTATCGGAACCCAGATCTATGTGAACAGTTTCGTCCCTTCGATTCTACTGAACGAGGACGACCTTATCGGTCTGGTGGAGTTCAGGCGTGGTGTGGAGATGGCTTCGGCACGTCTCGCCGCTATCAATGCGACGGAAGAAGATATTCGTGATATGGAACACTATTTCGAGGAGATCAACAAGGAAGGTACCAGCAGCCATGATTTTGCCCAGCTGACGAGTGATTTCCATGTAAAGATCGCTATCGCTTCAAAGAATGAACTGTTTGTCAGACTCCTTGAGCTGGTCGGATGGATCATGACGTCGAAAATGGAGAATTTCCTCTACTACAAGCCGAATGTCGAGGATTCCAGTTTCTACCACTACATGGTGTTCCGGTGTATCAAGCAGCAAAAACCCGACGAGGCAGCCTATATGATGGATTGCCATATCAAGAATCTTGTCCTGCGCGTCAAGGACTACATCGAGTATACCAAGACCCATACCCCGGAAGAGATAGAGGCCTTGAAAGAACAAAAGTATGTGAAGAATGTTTTTAAGATGGAGAAGTAGTGTCCGTAATAGGATAAAGCAAATACATGTAGAGGGGAAAAATGGATACATACAACATACCGGAGACAATGAAGGCGATGACGCTTGTCGCCTATGACAAGTTGGAACTTGCACAAGTCCCTGTGCCGAAGCCCGGACCGGGTGAAGTGCTTTGCCGCATCAAGTCTGTCGCAATCTGCGGATCCGATCCCAAGATGATCCATGGTGGGTACAAGTTCGCCAATTGGCCGCCGTATTTTCCCTTCATCATGGGACACGAATGGGCCGGACAAATCGTGGCTGTCGGAGAAGGCGTCAAGGATTTTGTGCCGGGCGACAGGGTTGCGGGTGAAGCGCATGCGGGCTGTGGCAAATGCGACAACTGCAAGCATGGTCACTATACTGTTTGCCTGAACTACGGGAAGGATGGAAGGGACGGCGCACTTGATACGGGACACCGTCACTATGGCTTCTACTGGCAGGGTGCCAATGCCGAGTACAATGTGTACAAGGTAAGTGCGCTCCACAGGATTCCAGACAATGTGGACTACGATGTCGCGGCCATGAACGACTGTGCGGGTGTGGCCTTCCATGGTGTGCAGTTGGCAGGGGTCACCCCTGGTGGAACCAGCGTGGTCATGGGTCCGGGAGCTATCGGCTTGTGTGCCATGATGGAATGCAAGGCGCTTGGCTCGGGTCGTGTGATCATGATCGGTCGCGGTTCGAAGTTGGAGAAAGCCAGGGAATTGGGTGCTGATATCTGCATCGATTTCGAAAAGGAAGACCCTGTCCAGCGTGTGCTCGAGTTGACCGGTGGTGTCGGTGCGGATGAGGTCATGGAATGCTCGGGAGCCATGGACTCCCCGATGAAGGCATGCAAGATGGTTCGCAAGACCGGAACAGTCGCCATCATTGCCACCTATCATGACAACGAAGTGATGATTCCAGCGAACACGGTCAACTTCAATGAAATCCGTATCGTGGGATCAAAAGCCAATCCGAATGTCTCGGAGCAGGTGCTCCACTTCCTCTCGACAGGTGCGATCCAAGGTGAAAAGCTCATTACCCACACGTTTCCCCTGGAGGAGTATGAGAAGGCGGTCGATGTCTTCGAGAACAAGAAGGACGGTTCCTTGAAAGTTGTGATTCATCCCTAACCGGAATATGGAGGAGAAGCTATGAATAGCAAGACAATGAAATCCGCGGTCCTCAGGCAATTCGGGCAACCCCTGGTAATCGAGGAAAAGCCGATTCCCGTTCCCGGTTCAGGCGAAGTCCTGGTCAAGGTCTGCGCCAGTGGATTATGCGTATCGGATCTCCACATTCAGGATGGCATGATTGGGACGGTGAGGCTGCCGTATACCCCGGGCCATGAAATGGCTGGGATTATTGCCCAAGTCGGAGAGGGTGTCACGGCAGTGGACATCGGGGACCATGTGGTAGGTGCTATAGATATCACCTGCGGCACATGCAAGTATTGTCTCAGTGGGCGTACCAACTTGTGTAGGAACCTGGTTCGTGTGGGTTTTGAGCGCGATGGTTCCCATGAAGAGTACTGCGTGATTCCCGCAGCCAATGCCTTCAAGGTTGCGAATTGGGTGCCGTTTGACCAGATGACCAGCATTACGGACGCCGTCGGGTGCATGTACAACGCGATAAAGAACCGGGCCAAGGTCCAGCCTGGACACAGGGTGCTGATTCTGGGGACCGGGGGTCTTGGCATGAACGCAATTCAGATCGCCAAGATTTTTGGTGCAGAAGTGTATGCAACCAGCCGTCAGAAGGAGAAATTGGATATTTCCCTGGAGATGGGTGCGGATGCAGCCGTCAATACGAAAGAACAGAACCTGTACGATGAGATCGTTCGGCTGACCAACGGTGAGATGTGCGATGTGGTCATAGACAATATTGGGATCAAGTCCTCCATCAACGAATCCCTCAGGCTTGTGTGCCCGGGAGGAAGAGTGATAGTGGCCGGGTACAACGATCCGACCTTCGAAGCGGAATACCAGGACATCATGAAGTTTGAAAAGGAAATCCTGGGAATCCGAGGTATGACCAAGCAGGATCTTGTCGAGGTGATCGGTTTCATCGAGACGGGAAAAATTGTCCCCTTCATCTACAAGACCATCCCATTCGATCGAATCAATGAAGGCTTGAATATGCTCAGGACTGGAGAGGCCAAGGGGCGTGTCGTGCTCATGATGGACCAACAGTAGGGAGATTGAAAAATGAGAGAGTATGTGATGGTCGTTGGCAGCGGCATGATGGGAAGCGGTATTGGTGCCATGAGCGCTCTCGCCGGAAATAAGACGGTGCTTGTGGATATCGATGAAGCACGCGTGAAAGCTGGTTTGGAGAAGGCGGGTGCCTGCATACGTTTGCGGGAAGAAAATGGACTGAATTCCCATGAAGAGGCCCAACGGGCGCTGGAGCTGTTGGAAACCAGTACAAGCATGACGGAGATGGCGGATAGGGCTTTCCTGGTTGTGGAAGCCATAATCGAGAAGGTGGATGCCAAGCAGGAGCTCTTTGCCCGGTTGGATGCCATACTCCCCCCAGATGTTCCCATCTGCAGCAATACCAGCGGATTGAAAATCACCGACATAAGCAAACGATGCAAGCATCCACAGCGCACGGTCACCACGCATTTCTGGCTTCCGGCACATCTTGTTCCCCTGGTGGAAGTGGTGATGGGGGACAAAACGGATTTGGCGGTCGCCCAGAAGGTGTTGGCAGAGCTGAAGAGATGGAAGAAATCCCCGGTTCTTGTGAAAAAGGATCTTCCAGGCCAGTTGGCGAACCGGGTGTTCCAAGCAATTATCCGTGAATCGATAGATATCGTGGCATCCGGTTTGGCCACTGCCGAGGATGTGGATACCGCTATCAGTTGTGGAATGGCCATGAGATTTCCCGTATGGGGTCCGTTGAAGCATCTGGATGCCGTCGGCCTTGAACTTGGCCTTGCCGTGCAGGAGACGGTGCTTCCCGATATTTGCGCACAAAAGCACGCCAACGGATACATCCGGGATTTGGTTAGCCAAGGAAGCCTTGGGGCCAAGTCCGGCAAGGGCTTCTACGATTGGAGCGAACGGAGCATCGAGGCGGATATGAAGAAGCGTGACCAGTTCATAATCGAGGCTGTGAAGATCACCAGCAAGCTGGACCAGCAGTAGGAACGGAGGGTGGGCAATTGAAACTGTATTTTGCATTGGGTTCCTATACCGAGCCGATCCTGTTCGGTACCGGCGAGGTGTTCCAGGGAAAAGGGAAGGGCATATCCATATGTTCCCTTGAAAACGGTCGGATTGAAGTCATACGTGAAATTTCGGTTCGAAATCCTTCGTTCCTCTGTATCGATGAACCAAGACACAAGATATATGCGGTCAATGAGATGAAGGAATACCTTGGTGCGGAAGGTGGCGGATTGACACAATTGTCGTATAGCGACGACCTGTCCCTGTCCATCGAGGGGACATGGAATGCCGGCGGTAAGGATCCTTGTCATCTGGCACTGGCACCAGACTCGCGGTTTCTGGCTATCTCAAATTTTGCGAGTGGATCTGTGACAACCTTCCCGCTGGACTCGGTGGGAGCTGTTGTTGGTGATGGTAGGAAAGTATTCCAACATGCGGGCAGCAGTGTGCACCCGGTACGCCAAAGAGGTCCACATGCGCACAGTTGCATTTTTACCGAGAAGCCCGAATTGCTCTATGTCCCCGATCTGGGCCTGGACCAGGTTGTCGTCTATGACTACTCTGGGGACGGGATTTCTGAGAATCGATCGCTGGGCGTTACTGTTCCCGCCGGTAGTGGCCCACGGTATGGCGAATTCAGCAAGGATGGCAGGCATTTCTATCTTATCGATGAGATAAGTTCCCAAGTGGTGCATTTCCTCAACGAGAACGGAAGTTTGCAGTACCGGCAAACGGTCGAGACCCTGCCGGAGGATTTCACCGGGGACAATATCTGTTCCGATCTGCACCTGACTCCCGATGGAAGCAAGCTCTATGCCTCCAACCGTGGTCACGACAGTATCGTTTGCTACCTTGTACAGAAGGACGGAAGTCTTTCTTTCCTGGAGAGACAACCCTGTGGTGGTCGGACGCCGAGGAATTTCGCTATCGACCCAACTGGGAACTACTTGCTCGTTGGCAATCAGGACAGCGATACGATCAGCGTGTTCACCATAGAGCCAAACGGTCGCCTGGCCATGACAAGCCAGATGCAAACAGGTTCGCCTGTGTGCATCCGGTTCTTCAATCCATAGGAGGCTGAACTATCGGGGAATGGTCAAAGATTCCGAATCCGCCTTTGCCATTCCTTTTTATCCCGTACATTGCCGAGTCGGCATTCCTCACCAATGTTTCGCCATCTTTACCGGTATCGGGGTATACGGCGATACCGATGGAAGAGTTGACGGTACAGACCATTGTTCCGATATGCATGGGTTTCTGTAGTATCGAATGGATATTTCCAGCAATATCCGCGGCAATCTTCATCTCTTCGATATCACGAAAGATAATCGCAAATTCATCTCCACCCAACCGGGCCACAAAGTCGGTTTCCCGAACATGCTCCAACAAACGGTTTCCCACGGAATTGAGGACACTATCGCCAACCTCATGGCCATAGTTGTCGTTGATATCCTTGAATCCGTCCAGATCGATGTACAGGAGTGCAAACATTCTTGTCGTCCTTTCACTCTCTGCTACAATCCGTTCCAAGGTATCGAAAAAGAACCGTCGATTGGGGAGACCTGTCAATGTGTCGTAATTCGCATACTTTTCCAATTGCAATGTCACTTCTTGCAGGCGTCCTGATTCCTTCTGGATTTTCAGATTCTCCGTTTCCAATTCGTACATCGTTATAATTTTCTTCAGTGAATAGAATAAGGTGCCATAGGCAGCCACCGAAAGCGAGACCAGAAGGAGTAGGGGCGTTCGGTATATTGCCAAGGTATTCTTGATATCGTCGGTTGCGTAGAAGAAGTAGGACAGGTTGAGGAAGATGGCGATCATCAGAACCGAGAACATCGGCCAGTTCTTGACGATCGATTGGTAGAAGGTGAGCAAGTACCGCTGGAAAAGGAATATCACGAGTACGTAGAGCAAGAACCTGAAGATTGTGTTGGCATACTGGGGCAGGGGAAACAGTCTGCCCAGATGAAAGCTGAGTATTATGATCATCATCGCAATATTGATGGTGGTGAGAAATGTAAAGCACCATTGCATGAACGTTTGCCGTGTAAGGGGTTTGAGTGCGAGTCCGACTACAATAAACAATAGTATGGTGAAACGGGATAGTCCGGTTAGATCTCCGTACACATAGAACCAGAGGGTACTGCTTATGTTGATGACAAACGTGAAGATGGCGACAACGATGGTAACCTTGCGGCCGAACCTGGCTTTGGTCAAGGTGAACAGGAGTATCACATACATGACAGACGAAACACTGCCGCGAAGGATATTTTCGATCAGACCATTCATCGGAACCACTCCTTGGCAGGTGAACAATTCAATACTTTCGCAACACGAAGCTTTGGCAAATCTACGGATGCGCAACTACTCGTAGGTTATGGCATTGTACAAAATCTGCGGTGCTCCTACAAGTAAAAGAGCCGAGCAAGCATACGTGAAACCAAAAGGGGAATCCAATTTTCCATAACGGAAGGGGCCTAAACCCATAGGAAAGGAAAAGGGAAGTTTGAAAAGCGACTGCCTCAATAACCTGAGAAATCCACAGGCTGTGCCTGTAGTCTCACAACCAATTCCCGAAATGCTTTTTCCGGCAGGGGTTTTGAGAAGTAAAATCCCTGAACCCTTTCTATTCCAACTTTGCGGATCAGAGCCAGTTGATCCGCAGTCTCCACTCCCTCCGCGACAATGACTTTCCCCATCTTATGCAGCATCTCCGTCAACAACGTGAGCATGGAAGGATTTGTCATGGCACTTTGAATGACACTCTTGTCAAATTTCACATAATCGTACGGTAGGTCCATCAATGCTCGAAGGTTCGAGTATCCTGTTCCGAAATCGTCCAAGGCGAAAGTGATTTTCTTCAATGATAATTCAATCATTACATCGGATACCGTTTCATACGATTGCAAGACCACCGATTCGGTTATCTCAAATCCAATTCGTGTGGGTTTTATCCCTTCATGTTCAATTATATTCAGCAGCGTCTTTCCAATTACCCTTGACTCAAAATCTTCGCCAGAGAGATTTATGGAAATATGTTTCAACGGGCAATTATCCTCTGGGAGTTGTTTTATGAATCTACAAACCTTGGCTAATAAAATTTGGGTGAGTTGTTTGATCAGGCCAGTCTGTTCTGCGGGAGGAATGAACTCTCTGGGCTGTAAGAATCCCAAGTGGCAGTCCTCGATCCTCATCAATGCTTCGGCAGATACAAGTCGTTCGGTTTTAACATCATAGATGGGTTGGTAGTATGCCAAAATCTGCTCGGGATGCTTGATGGATTCTCGTAATGCAGAGATGATGTTCAGTTTTCGTTCTTGGTCGTTTGTGCTTTCACGTGTATATACAATCATGGATCTATTCCGTACCATCTTGATCTCCAGCAACAAATGGTTGGCAGCCCGCTTGAACTCTTCCACCGTTCCTGCTTGCTGGGGGATGTTGACAACAGCCAGATTGACTTGGATATATACCGATCTCCCATCAAATTCCCAAGACTGATTCATTCGATTCTTGATCTTGTCAGCAACAATTTCAGCGGTTTTCTCGTCCTTGGAAGGTAAGCACAGGCAGAACTGGTCGTCGGAGATTCTGAACACTTCATTTGTACTACCCAATGTACTGAGAAACTTTGCTAGATTCACCAACATCCGATCACCCAACAATTGACCGTATCTGGAGTTGAAATACCTGAAATTCTCGATATCCAGAAGAATAACGGCATAGGAGGACTGGTAGCGGAATATTCGGATCAGTTTGCGCCTGAGTAGGGAATACGATGGTAAACCTGTCAAGGAATCGGTCCTGACAGAATCCCGTTGACCGATCAAATAGTAGAGCAGCATCATAAAGGAATTCACCATGATGAACATGATGTGGGTATGTGTCATCCAGAAGGTCACCAGCGATATTGTAAAGATAATGGGCATGAGAACGGATATGAACAGGAAGGATCCTTGAAGCTCTTTCCGATGGCCCAAGGTGGGAAGAATCATGGCAAGACAAAAGAATAGGGAGAGGATCATCATGAAATATGTTCCGCTGACTGGCAATAGGTGTTCATAGGTTCCATTGAATGGGTAAAAACGTTGGCGCGGTATGTCGATGAGGGCAACCACTACAAGTACCAGAAGGGGAATCGCATGGACAAGGGTCAGCATATTGACGAATCTGACGTCGTCAATGACATTGATTGCATTGAAATGCATCCACATTCCCAAGAGGACAGGAAATGAAAGAAAATGCAATGTCCAAAGAATTCTACCTAGTTGCAAGGGATATGATATGATTTCTTCTCTTCCGAGACATGTCAATATCGTGATGACAAGGAATATTGAATAGGCTATCGTCAATTCAGCGAAAAAACGGCTTCCCCGATCTTTCTTTATCAGTGGGAATCTCAGGACATCTATCAGGATGGCTAACATGAGTACCATCGAGAGTAAGGTTGCTTCAAGATAATGCATAAAAACTCCTCAGTATCCATTGATTGGGGAATACCTGACGAATCTCAAGCAGCATTCACATACCCGAGTTATCTATTTCTCTGCAGGAATTTCCCGTGGGGTCCTGAGACTGATCGAAATGTCATGTATTCCTCACGAATTATTTTACCCAGTATACTTCATCCCCAATGGATGCCTAGGTCTTATTGTTATTCTTTGTCCTGGATATCGGTTTTCGCTGGTTCAGGATTGTAATAGAGATATGTATTCGGGTTGATCCTTACCACTTCTTGGCAAGCACGATTTCTTCATTCCCTTTTCCAAATGTGGCTTTCGGAAAGTCTCTCCTCGCGCCAATAGGCTTAGGTTTATTACCAAAATCATGTTGCAAGCGTTTTCACACAAAAAGATATTGTATTATTGAAAGGCAGAAAAAATTTTAAAAAATGTTTGCTTTATAGAAAATACCATGTTAGCCTGAGGGAAATTGACACTGAATTTTATGAAAGCGCTTTCTTAAGAGGTGAAATAGTGAAAGCTTGCATGATAGTGGAAAAAGGGAAAATCGAAATAGTGGACATCCCGTATTGTGGCGACCCCGACGAACATGAAGTGGTGGTCAAGATCAAGGCGGGAGGGATTTGTGGCTCGGATATGCACATCTACCATGGTACAAACGCATTCGCGGTATACCCGAATATCATGGGACACGAGCTGGCAGGTGAAATCCATGCTATCGGCAAAGGGGTTGAAGGTTTCAGGAAAGGGGAAAAGGTAGCCATCAACAACGTGCTCTCCTGTGGGGAGTGCTATGCATGCAGACAAGGTCGACCGAACGTATGCAAAAACCTGAAGGTGTTGGGCGTACACACTCCGGGAGGTTTCCAGGAGTACCTGAGGATCTCCAAACATAATGTGTACCCCGTACCGGACAATTTGTCTTGGGCAGAGGCTGCGTTGGTGGAACCATACAGCATAGCCTCGGAATCGATGAACAGGGGACGGATAGCCGACGGCGATACGGTATTGATTTGTGGCGCGGGCCCGATCGGATTGATGCTTTTGCAAGCAGCGAAACTACACGACGTGAAGGTAGCTGTTTTGGATGTGGTCGCATCGCGGTTGGAAATAGCGAGGAAACTGGGAGCCGACCTTGTGCTGAACGGAAAGTCTGATGATGTGAAGCAAGCGATTATGGAATTCACGGACAATGAAGGGGTGAGCCTATCGTTTGAGGCGACTGGCAACCTTCGGGTGCTGGAAGCATGTATATCGCACTATGCATCGCAGGCGGGACGCGTGGTGGTGTTGGGGTTCTCGACGGAGAAAATGCAGATAGCACCCATAGAAATCATGAAACGGGAACTCGATGTCTTGGGCACACGGCTGAACAACAACCGGTTTCCGGAAGCGATCGATTGGCTGGCGACGGGAAAAATCGACCCGAAGCACATGATCAGCGCGGTGTATCCGGTAGAGAAGGTTGTCGAGGCATTCGCATTCGTTGACGAGAACCCGGAAAGGACACTGAAAGTAGTATTGGAATTCTAATATCAGGCATGCCGCATGGTACAAGGCGAACGCACGGAAGTGAAGCTGCCGGTCTGAATATATCGAAGCAGGGACAGGAGGAATAGGATGTCTGCACAGAATGTTATCATCAAGGAAGAAACCTTGCGTGAATTGATCATAAAGAAGATGGAAGGCGCGGGGATGCCCCAAGCAGATGCGAAGATTGTGGCAGATGTGCTGGTATATGCCGACTTGCGGGGAATCCATTCCCATGGAGCCTTGCGGGTGGAACACTATACCAAACGGATCAAGGCCGGTGGTATGAATCTACACCCCGCCCTGAAGGTGAACCGAATCAAGGGATCTATCGCATTGGTGGACGCCGAAGGCGGCATGGGTGCGGTGACGATGAGATATGCGATGGAAGAGGCGATCAAGATCGCACGTTCAGAGGGTGTGTGTATCATGGGGCTGAAGAACAACAGCCACTGTGGGGCACTGGCCTATTATTCGAATATGGCAATTCAAGCCGACATGGCCGCACTGGTTACCGTAAACACGGACTCGGTGGTAGCGCCGTTCGGCGGGAAGACCAAATTCCTGGGAACAAACCCCTTCTCCTTCGGGTTCCCGGGAGTCGTCCAGAATATCCTGTTGGATATGTCGACCAGCGAAGTGGCGTTCGGGAAGATTTTCTATGCACAGGAGAAGAATATTCCCATTCCCAAGGGGTGGGCTGTCGACGCAGAGGGCAATCCCTGTACAGACCCCCATAAGGCTGTCTCGTTGTATCCCTTCGGCGGAGCGAAAGGTTACGGTATCAATATCATGAATGAAGCGCTGACGGGTTTGATGATCGGAGGCGTGTTCGGCCCCTACCTTAAGCTCATGTACGGAGATTACGAGAGTTACCGCGACCTCAGCGGCTTCATGATGGTGATCGACCCCTCGGTCTTTGGTGAAGGATACAAGGAACGGACCCAGCAGATGATCGATGAACTGCACGCCCAGGAGCCGGCACCCGGATTCGACAAAGTGCTTATTCCCGGGGAGCTCGAACACATGAAGATGGAAGCGAGCAAGGTGGATGGAATCGAGATTGCCAAGAGTATCGTCGACTTCCTCTCCGCGTAACGGGACATGCATATGGACAAGATTGCGTTGGTTGGCTTGGGTGCCATGGGAATCGGTATGGCGCGCAACATGCTCAAGAATGGCCTCGCGGTTACCGGCATCGATATCAGCGCCGAACGAAGGGCCCTGTTTGTCGAAGATGGTGGCAATGTGGCCGAATCGTTGCAGGACCTCGCGGGTACCCTTGACGCGGTTTTCGTAATGGTCAATGAGGCGGAACATATGGAAGCCGCCCTTTTCACCAACGGCGCGGCAAGTCGGATGCGGCGGGGAAGTGTTGTGGTTTCCACCAGCACACTTCCACCTTCATACATCGCCTCGTGTGCCGCCCGACTTGGAGAACTGGGGATAGGCATGGTTGATTCTCCGGTAAGCGGTGGTGAGAAAGGGGCTGCAGGTGGCACGTTGACGCTGATGCTCAGTGGTAGGAAAAGTGATATCGAAAAAGTTCGACCTGCTTTGGATGCCGTCTCGAAAAAGGTGTTCGATGTGGGGGAGGACCCGGGGATGGGGAGCAAGATGAAGGTGCTCCACCAACATCTGGCAAGCACCCATATTGCCCTGACTGTGGAGGCATTGGGCATGTGTAGGAAAAGCGGAGTCGATCCAAAGCTCTTCTATGAAATCGTGACTCATTCGGCAGGGAACTCGTTCCTGTTCGAGTATTTTGGAAAGTTCCTGGTTGACAACGATTTCTTCCCCTACAGCAGTATCAACACATCGGAAAAGGATCTGCGGCTGGTGGTTGAGTTGGCCAGGGAGCTGGACTATCCGGCTGAGATAGCAACCAAAGCCTATGAACAATTTTTGCATGCGAAAGAAAAGGGCCTGGGAAAAGAATCTTCCATTGCGACCATACAATTGTTTCCGGTCGATTGGACACACTGATATAAGGAGGTTTGCATGAACCCTCAACAATCGAAGTTCCTCAGGAGGGTCGGAAGACTCAACCATGGGGTGATCCTGGTGGAAAAATCCATCCTCATTGTCCTGATGTTGGGCATGTTGGTATTCGGATTTCTCCAAGTATTCTCCCGGTTCGTCTTACGGGCCCCGATCGGATGGTCGGAAGAGCTGCTGACCTATTCGTTCAGCTGGGCAAGTTTCGTCGGAGCCAGCCTGGCCATCTACAGCAACTCCCATTTCTCGGTCGACCTCGTGACCAAACATTTGGGTAAGACGATACAAAAGGTGGTCAAGGTGGCGGTCTGGACGATGATCCTGGCCTTCTCGCTCTACCTGTTGGTCACGGGTGTCCGACTTGCCCTGCTCAACTCGATCCAGCGGATGAATATTGTTCCGTTGTCGATGTTCTGGGCATACCTTTCTGTTCCGGTCATGGGGTTGTTCATCGTAATCCATGGGATGGAAAAATTGTTGGAAGTGTTCTTTGACTTGCATGAAGAGGAGGTGGTCGAATGATTGCCACATTGTTTCTTTCCTTTGCCTTCCTATTGGTGATCGAGATGCCGGTTTCATTCAGTCTGCTCATCTCCAGTGTCCTCTCGATGGCCTTGTTCAGCGATATCGACCTGATATCTATTATCGTAAAGATGTTTCGGGCCAGCAGTAATTTCAGCCAGATTGCCATCCCGTTCTTTATATTGGCCGGTGGTCTCATGGACAACGGAGGAATTTCCCGACGTTTGGTGAAACTTGCCTCGAATATGATCGGACATCTGAGAGGTGGCTTGGCCCACTCGAGCGTCATTGCCGCCATGTTCTTCGCCGGTCTCAGTGGAGCCGCGGCTGCCGACACTGCTGCCGTTGGTAGCCTGCTTATCCCAGCCATGAAAGAGAAGGGGTATGGTAAGGATATCTCGACAGCCGTCATGGCGACCGCCGGATCCATCGGTATCGTCATACCTCCCAGCATCCCCATGATCATCTTGGGTGTCACTGCGGGAATATCGATCGGGGGATTGTTCATGGGTGGGGTGATACCCGGCATCATGATGGGCTTGTCCCTGATGGTCGTGAACTACATCTACACCAAGATCCGCAAGCTCGATCCCGAACCGAGGGCGTCTTTCAAGGAAATCATGCATTCGCTGGTCGATTCGTTCCTGGCGCTTTTCACTGTCGTCATTATCGTCGGTGGAATCGTAGCCGGAATCTTTACACCCACCGAAGCCTCCATCATCGCTGCCGTCTACGCATTCATCATCGGGTTCTTTGTCTACAAGGAACTCAAGTTCAAGGATCTCGGGCCGATATTGGTGAAGACCGCCATCACCACCGGTGTAGTCGTCCTTACCATCGCCGCCGCATCATCCTTTGGTTGGATCCTCGCCGCCGAGCAGATTCCCACCCAGATCGCCAACTTCCTCGTCTCGCTCACCGAAAGCCGAATTGTACTCCTTTTGCTGATCAATCTACTGTTTTTGGTGTTGGGGACCTTTCTCGATCCCTCTGCGATCATCATCATCGTCGTACCCATCATCTGGCCTGTCGTCTCGGCCTTGGGTGTGCATCCGCTCCATTTCGGATTGATGACAATCGTAAACATGGCTATCGGGCAGTGTACTCCTCCGGTTGGAATCGCACTTTTCGTTGCATCAGGCATTTCTGGAGCTAAGCTGAGCGAAGTTCTTCGGGTGCATATGAGCTATTTGGGAGCGTTGGTGTTGGTACTCCTCCTGGTCATATTCATTCCTGAACTTTCCCTCACTATCCCCAGATTGACTGGATATATTTAAACCCAAATTTTTCAAAAGGAGAAAAGTTATGAAAAAAGGTTTACTGATTCTTGCTCTGTTGATCGTAGCAGCAGGTATGCTCTTCGCCCAAGGTGGGGCGGAGTCCTCGGAAGCCAAGACCTTCAAACTGAGAGTAACCAACACCCTCACAATGGAACACCCCATGAATATGGCGCTCAAGATGTTCGCCGAGACGGTTGCTGAAAAGACCGACGGCAACGTTACGGTCGATTTGTTCCCCAACAGCACACTCGGAGGCAACGAGGAGATGGTCGAAGGTGTCCAGCTCGGTACCATCGACATGTGCAACCAGTTCGCCGGTGCTTTCGCCAACTATGTTCCCGAAATGAACGTGTTGGCACTCGCATTCCTCTTCGAGACCGAAGACCACCTCTACCGTTCATTGGAAGGCAAACCTGGCGACCTGTTGGCTGAAGCACTTCGCAAGAAAGGTTTCGAGCCGCTCGGATACTTCTTCGGCGGGTCCCGCAGCATGATGAACAACGTCCGTCCCGTGAATTCGCCGGCAGATCTCAGAGGTCTCAAGATCCGTGCGATTCCCACCAAGATCACTCTCGACGGTGTGAACGCGATGGGCGCCATCGCTACCGCCATGAGCCAGGGGGATGTCTATTCCGCACTCGAACAGGGTGTGATCGACGGATGGGAAAACAGCCCCACGACCCTTTATACCCTTTCGTTGCATGAAGTCACCAAATACTTCTCCTACACCGAGCACTTCATGACCCCCGACCTCTTCGTTATCTCCGCCAAGACATGGGCCAAACTTCCCGACGCATACAAGACGATCATCAAGGAAGCAGCCTCTGAAGCCGTCGCGTATGAACGGTCGATCTGGACCGAGAACGAAGCCGAGATTGTCGAGAAATTGAAGGCCGCCGGTGTCCAATTCAATGAGGTCGCAGATCTCGATGCCTTCCGCAAAGCCACCAGCTCCTTGTGGAACGAGTACGAGACAACCTACAAGAATGGTCTTATCCAGGCTGTCCTCGATGCCCGCTAGACATCAGCACACACGTATGTGACCGATTACATGAAGAACGGCAGATAGGTGACTATCCTGCCGTTTTTCACAGGAGCAAACCTATGATCTATGGAAACATCGACAACCATTCCATGTTGGATGCGTACCATCCGGTGTTGCGGAAGGCGATCCGTTATCTTGCCGGCACCGACTTCTCCCAGATGGATTTCGGCGTTTGCCAACCCGATGCCGACTTCAAGATCCAAGTGATCGACCACATCACCAAGGAGCATGGAGTTGCCCGCGCAGAATACCACAATCTCCGTCTCGATATCCATTTCTCCATCACTGGAAATGAAACGGTCTATTATCGCAACCCCGCCAGCGATATTGTCATAGCCGAGGATGCTCTGGAAGAACGGGATGTGGCATTCCTCGAATCCTTGGATGATGAGATCGCGTTTCCTTTGGACAAAGGCGACTATGTGATCTTTTTCCCCCAGGAATTGCATCGTCCAGGGTGTGCACGCGGCGAAATCGCCAAAGTGAAAAAAATCGTTGTGAAAATTGACATGGACCGGCTCAACTAGCTAAGATGAAACGTAAAAGAGGGTGCTGTGAATATTTACGATATTGCGAGGGAATCTGGGGTCTCGATCTCGACCGTCTCTCGTGTGATGAATGGTCATACCAATGTGTCGGCCGAGAAGCGGAACAAGGTGTTGTCTGTCTTGGCCAAGAACAACTATGTCTCCAGTGGTATCGCCAAGAGCCTGGTGTTGCGGTCGACCAATACCGTGGGCATCCTCACCGTCGATATCCGCCACCTCCATTATGCCAATATCGCCTACACGATCGAACAGGAGATGAGCCTGCGCGGATACAACGTTATCCTTTGCAATACCGGAGAGCACGATGAGGAGAAGGCAAAGTATATCAAGGTCCTCGCCGAAAAACAGGTCGACGGAATGATTCTTGTCGGATCCATCCTGTCCACTCCCCTTATCCACGATGCGATAAAACGCTATTTTCCCAGCAAGCCCGTGGTCATGTTCAACAGCAATTTCAAGTTGCCCAATGTCTATGATATCTGCAGCAACGAAAGTGCTGGAATCAAGCTTGCAATCGATCATCTCGTCGAACGTGGCTATTCCAAGATTGTTCTGGTGATCGATTACCGCACGTGGGTTGCCGAGGACAAGATCGAGCGGTATAAGCGAGGTTTGGCCGAACATGGACTCCCCTGGTCCAAAGATTCTATCATCAGGGTCAGCAGTGGCTTTGAGAATGGCCAGAATGCTGCACAGGTATTGCTGCAGCGGGGTATAGCATTCGATTCCATCATCGGGTGCGACGACGTTACCGCAATCGGCATGGTCAAGGAGTTCGCCGCCCATGGGTTGCGTATTCCCGACGATGTCGGCATCATAGGATTCAACAATTCGGTCTTCTCCCAAGTCTCCACGCCACCACTTACGGTTGTGGACAACAAGAGCTCCACCGTCGGCACAAGCCTTGCCCGCCTTCTCACCGATGTTCTCCAAGGCCGCGACGTTCCCCACAGCACTTCCGTCTATCCCGAGCTCGTCATCCGCGGCAGTGTCTAGCCTCTCTCCTCATGCCAGGTCAACTCGGCAGGGCTTGTGCACTCGCCAGCGATGGTGGTACAGTCAGATGATTTGCTTGTTCGACCGTGAGTTACGGTTCTGCCGGCACATGGCGCCACGGATACTTTTCCCCGATGGCTAGTGGGAGGATCTTTGGAAAGGGATTGGTCACATGCATAGTACGGTTACCTACAACGCTATCCTCCTAGCGATGACATCCCTGCTCGATTATACGGAGATGGATATCTTGGAGAACATCTCCAACCATGGGAGACGTGTCGCCTATATTTCACTGCGTATCGGAGAATTGATGGGGTATGCAAGGGAGGATCTGTTTGATCTTGGCGCCCTTGCCCTGCTGCATGATGTAGGTGCCACACAAAGCATATCGAACCAGGTTTTTGCCACAACCAAACGGGATGATCTTGAAAAATTTAGGGACCATTGTATTTTTGGACAAAAGATCCTGGACAATACAACGAGATTCTCCAACCGAAAGGATATCATCCTCTATCACCACGAAAATTACGATGGCTCCGGTTTTTTCGGGAAGGTCGGCAATGAAATCCCCATGATGTCACAGATCATCTCCTTGGCGGACAATCTTGAACGGAAACATTTCTCAAGGACAAGCGGATACCATCATACAGCGGTCCTTCAGGATGTTATCCAAAATTCAGGAACCTTGTTCAATCCCGTCCTTACTTTGAAATTACAGGAAATTGCCCAAGAAAAGACCTTCTGGATGGATATCGAACCACAAAACATCGATTTTTCCCTGGTTAAACACCTTCCTGTCATGGATATCCCCATCGATGAGAAAACCTTCCACACCATGGCACTAACAATCTCTGCCATCGTAGATGCAAAGTCGCCATTCACCAACCACCACTGCAAAGGTCTTGAAGAGAAGGCCCTCGAATTTGCCGTTTCCTGTGGGTTCTCAGCTGAAAAGACCGAGAAGTTCCGATTGGCTGCCCTGCTGCATGACATAGGCAAGTTGGTTGTACCCACTTCAATCCTCAACAAGGAGACTGCCCTTTCTCCCGAAGAACGGGAAATCATCCACGAACATCCCTACTATACGGAAAAGACACTTGAGATTATGGGTGTCGACTCCCAGATTATCCGATGGGCGAGCAACCACCACGAAAAGCTAAACGGAAGCGGGTATCCAAAGGGGCTTCGCTCCGATAACCTGGATTATGAAAGCCGGGCTCTTGCAGCTTTGGATGTCTATCAGGCGCTCACCGAGGACAGGCCCTACAGGCCGGGATACTCGCAAAAACAAGCCCTGGAAATTCTCAAGGTGATGGTGGAAGCCGGCGAGCTGGACAAGGATATTTGCCTTCAGATCAGCCGGATTTTCCTGTCGCCATAATGGTCACGCTCCCGAGCGAGTGCGGGCAACGTGAGCAGACCAATGGTACCTTTCATTTAGCTCTCGATTTTTTCGCACACGGGAAACTCGAAGGGTGCCGATGAAGCAAACCTTGCCACGTGCCGTGCCGCCGTGGGAGGTGAAGCCAATGTTCCGGGACCGCCTACGCACCCCCCGGGACATGCCATTCCTTCCACAAGATCAGGACAGGTACTACCTTTGTCGATATGTTTCAACATCTCAAGACAATCGGAGAGAGTGTCGGCTTTTTCGAAGTTGATGTCCGTTATACCGAACTTCTCTTCTGCTGTCCTGATGATCGCATTGCCGACTCCCGAAGCATTCGCATATCCGCGCCCGAGCATGCTCGCGTCCTGAATGGCAGGACTCTCCCCGATTGTCGAGAGATCGATCTCGAAGGCAACGAAGAGCGCCGCAAGCTCCTCGAAGGTCAAGACATGATCCACATATCCCGACACTTCGGTGGTGAGTGCCTCATACTTCTTGGCAATGCATGGTCCGATAAAGATAACCTTCGCATGTACATCGGATTCCTTGATCTTCTTCGCCGTCTCCACCATCGGTGTATAGCTGTCGGCGATATTTTCCGCCAGGTCCGGATATGAATTTCGTGCGGTCAAGACCCACGATGGGCAACAGGAAGTTCCAAGAAATTTTCCCTGTTTGGTTGTGTATTTCTCGGCGAGTAGGATTGTGTCGCAATCCGCGCCATAGGCGACTTCCATCACCCGGTCGAATCCCAGACGCTGGATGCCGGCAAATATCATTTCCGGTGACACCTTGTTGCCGAACTGCCCGGTGAATGACGGTGCCACGATCGCATGCAGCTTCGGGGAAGTCGTCTCCCGTTTCCGTTCCATGAGGGAGAAGGTCACCTGGACAATCTCCGATTTGTCGGAAATGGCGGCGAAGGGGCAGGATACTGTGCATAGTCCGCAGCTTACGCAAATATCCTGATGGATACGGGCATACCCTTCCTCATCCGAATCGATGGCATCCACACCGCACGCCTCGGCGCAGGGACGGACTCTCCTGGTAATGGCGGCATAGGGGCATACTTGGACACATTTCATGCATTTTATGCACTTATCCTGGTCTATGAGTGCTTTTCCCTCAGGGAATGAAATGGCGTTTCTCGGGCATACGATCGAACATGGATGTGCCATACACGACTGGCACCCGTCTGTGACGATAACCTGATCCTCGGGACATTTCTCGCATGCGGCGCGGATGACGTTGACCAGGGGAGTCTCGATGATCTTTTCACTGGTGAAAGCCTTCTCGATTCCGCTGGAGACCGGAATATGCTCCCGTTCCTCCACAAGCGGCAGACCGAAGGCCAACCTGAGACGTTGCTTCACGATGGAAAGTTCACGGTATGAACAGCAACGGTACATCGGGTTTCCCATTTCGATGATACTGAATGGGAGGGACTCTATTTCCGAGGGTTTCTTCCCGTCAAGTATGAATCGTACCGTCTCCATGAGCAACCGCCTACGGAGATCGGTCACAGGAGTATAGATTCCCCGCATCCGTTCAAATACCCGTTTTACACCGATCTCACTCATGGCTTTGCCTCCCGCTTCTTCTCTATTCGGGTATGCACATCGTCCATGATCGCTTCCAGTTTCGCCTCGAGAATATAATCGCCATCGATCTTCACAACAGGAGATCTCCTCGAGTGATCGCAGACTTTATTGGGACAGGACATCTCGTCGATGATGCAATGTTCCTGGATATCCTTCTCGGCACGTAAAGCTTCCACAAGCTGGGAAGCTCCTCGGAACGCGCAGTTGGTACCGGTACAGACGGAGATATGGATACTGTCCCCATTCTTTTGAGAATTGTTCATACAGGACCTCCCGATTATTTCTCGCCTTCCAGTATATGGGAGATAACCATCGAAATAAAGGCTTTTGGGTGAACCTGTTCGAAGCGGGCAGAATGGAGGATATTTCTTCTACTCTCTCAGCTCTTTCAACATCCGCTGATACTCCTCGCGGGTAATCTTGCCTTCGGCGTAGCGGCTGCGAAGAATTTCCAGGACATCGCTGGAACTGTCGGGGTCACTTCGGCGAGACCGTACGAGAGCGACTACGACAACTGCAATGACAACAAGTATCACGATAATTGCGATCCAGCTCCACCAGTTGCCTGACCAACCCATCATGCTGGAGGGACCATAGCCCCATCCATAGTTGGATGAGGTGGGGTTGTAACGCGCGTTACGGTTCCAACCTCCCATCATTCCCGGTCCCATAAAGCCATATCCTCTCATGCCGGGTCCCCATGTGTCGAGATTTCCGTCGTTCTGGAGGTAATTGTAGGCAATCCAACGGTGGGTCGATGCGAGTTGCTCGGATCCTTCTCCTCCCATCATCTCATCCATCCATTCGTGTTGCTCTTCATCGGCAATCATGAGATCCATGACCGCATCGCCCAGTTCCTCAAGTAGTGCCGGACGTATCAGGTCGGGATCGATGAGCGTGATACTTGTCACGCCTTGATTCTGCTTGATTTCGTTGAGGATCACGTCGGCAGTTCTGCCGTGTCCTTCTTCCTGTGCCCAGAGTGTTGTTCCCACGATCAGGAACATGATACTCAAGGTTAAAACGAGTATTTTCTTCAATTTGTTGTCTCCTTCAATCCATCAATTTTTTTTCAGCAACATTCCGCAGGGGAGTGGGATGCGGAACTATAAGTCCTTTCCCTGTCCGAGTGATGTGACAACCCGCTTCAGCTTTTCCCGGATTTCCTCCGCAATAGGCTGAAGTGTTTCGTTGTCCACCGCTTGCATGGAGCTGACGGGATCTACCGCAGCTACTTCCACCATTCCCGGTTTCACTTCCTGAACGACCACATTGCATGGTAACAAGGTGCCTATCGCAGCTTCCGCTTCAAGAGCCTTGTGGGCAAAGGGCGGATTGCACGCTCCGAGTATTCGGTAGTTCCGAAATTCAATTCCGAGCTTCTGCTTCATCGTCGATCTGACATCGATATCGGCTAGTACGCCGAAGCCTTCTTCTTTGAGCGCTTCAACCACCATTTCGACACACTTGTCGAAGGGTTGGTGAAGCGTTGCCGACATATAGTAGCTCATACCTTTTTCCTCCTACGAAAGACTTCTCTTCATCGAGTCGAACTCTTCCCGGGTGATTTCACCCCTGGCATATCTCTTCTTGATCATCTCAAGCACATCATCGTCTTCTTCGAGATATGTGGCGCCTTTCTTACCAAACACATCTGTCTTGTACAGCACAAATACTATGAGAAGAATCCCTATGATTCCAAATCCCATCATCCTGGCCTCCCTCACCCCAGTGGGGGTGTATACCTAGTGTGTACAATTCTACCGGGTTCGCCTAGGGCAAAGCACTATTCTTTACCTAATCTTTACAAATTAAGCTCTTACCCTATCGGCTGTGGCACCCTCTCATTGTGACGGGCATGGGTTTTTTCATCATGGGAGGGGCGTAAAACCTTTCATAGATACCCCAAAAGACCATTTCCAAGTCTAAAAATGGTGATTTTCAATAGACTACAAACCAAGTATTCAGTACAGTGAACTACTCAGAACATTGGTTTGGTGCTGCAAGGACGAGGTATGTTAGATATTGCCATTTGCGATGATGATTCCAGCCATTTGACACTTCTTGCCGCCTATACGGCAGAGTGTATCCAAAAGCATCGTATTGAAGCTTCCATCCACCAATTCCTGCATCCCGACGAGTTGCTGCGAAGCTGTGAGAAACGACGTTACCAGATTTACATTCTGGACATTGTCATGCCCATGGTCAACGGTATTGGGGTAGGCAAGAGCATCCGCGAACACGATCGTGAAGCGGTCATTCTCTATGCTACCTCCGAACCTGGTTTCGCCCTGCAATCGTTTACGACAAACCCCATCGATTACCTGCTCAAACCTATCGACAAACAGCAACTTTTCAAGACCCTTTTGCTGGCTGTCTCCAAACTGGAAACTTCGCAGAAGTGCACGTGCATGGTGAAAACCCCGGAGGGAATACAGGTCTTCCGATTGTCGGAGATACTTTGTTGCGAATATTCCAATCACAAGGTGATCTATACGTTGGCAGGGGCAAGGACAGTCACCACGTGCGTCATCAAAGGTACATTCCCTCACCATATCGAAGAACTTTTGCAGGACAAGCGTTTTGTACGACCGCATGTCTCCTTTGTCATCAATATGGATTATGTTGAAAGCTTCACCAAAGCAAGATTCACCCTCCGATACGGACACTCGGTTCCCATCGTAGCCAAACGCTACAGTATGGTTCGGGATACCTATTTGGACTACCAATTGGCCAAGGGGCACGTCCATGAATGATTTGATCAGCAATATCCTGCGGGGCAGTATTACCTCCTTTATGAATGTCCTGCTTCTCTTTACCCTGACCAAGCCAAAATACGGTCGCGGCAGTACCGCCCTCGCAGCAACGCTGGTCTTTGTGATCAATATCGCCACTACATTCTGGTTCTACGTATATGGGGACCTCACCGCATTGTCGCGCTTCAATATCGTGATGTTCATCATACTTGGTATTTGCCTCAAACCGTTGTCAAAAGCGAGTTTCATGCAATGGAGTTTCAATTTTCTCACCACCCTCAACATCATGATGATCATCATTATCCTCAGCTTCCACTTGGGCAAACTCTTTCCCTACCCACAGTATACCCACACACTCATTCGTCTTGGACTCTATCTCACAATCATCCTCCTGCTCCAGCAATACCTGCAGCCCCTCTACCGTTCGGTCGCCAGCAACTGGAAGATATTCTCCCTTTTGGTCATCTGCATATTCATCAACCTGTCCTATTATTTTTATGTGACCGATGATATCCAGAATACTTTGCTTACCGCCAAATGGTCACTTTTCCTCCTGGTCATGCTTTCCCTGGCTGCGTATGGTACCGTTTTCTATTCACTGAAAAGCTTCACAGCGATGCATGCCCTGGAGACTGAGAATCTGAGAATCCACCACGATCGGATACTACTCTCCCAAGCAGCCTCGACCATGACGGAGAAGTTGCAGCTCATGGACAAGGTGGCCAATGAACACAGCATCGTCTCCCATGACCGCAGACACTTCAACAGCATGCTCCTCGGACTTTTGAGACAAGGTGAGATCGGGGAAGCCATAATCTGTTTGCAACAGCAAAATGAAATCAAAGCACCGGAAAACAGAGTCTACTGTGAAAACAAAGCGGTGAACGCCACAGTCGGGTATTATGTGGACATGGCACAGCAGAACGACATACCGACAAGGATCAACCTCTCCATAGAGGCCCTCCTGCCTATCGACTCGCTGGAATTGGCCTTGGTGGTAGCGAACCTCTTTGAGAACGCCATCCATGGTGTCTCTCTTCTACCAGAAGGCCAGAATCGATACATCAATCTCACGTGCCATCAGGTTGGACGGCTCTTGCTTGAAATCTCCAACCCTTGCTTGGAGACTGTAACCTTGGATTCGGAAGGACTTCCCCATTCCGACCAGGAAGGTCATGGGCTGGGCACGAAGAGCATTGCGGCATTCGCCGCCAAGTACAATGCAGAGCTGCTCTACCGTGTTCAGGACGGTCTGTTCAGGGTGAGGCTACTCGTCTAACACCCCGGCATGTTGTAAGTAGAAAACCGCGTCGTTTACGTAATATCGTCCCTTCCCGTAGGCATGCCTGTTACGCTGGCACCCAAATACAACCTCGTATTTTTATCCTGTTGCATCTGTTTTGCTTCACGCAAGCATGGATGCAACCGGCATTCTCATGCAAGGGGTCGATAGATGGTTTCCAGGTTTCGAACTTCAGCTTGCCTAGGGCTACTTCTTCTCATGTCTTCACTATCGATTTTCGGTTCAGGAAATCCCACCTACTTGCTGGTGAAACCGACAACCGAAACAGTGCAGGCTATTCGTTATCAAAGTGGCGCCTTGCCTACAGGTCCTTGGATAGAAATGGATATGTCTATTCCTACACTTGTCCTCCAAGAGTTTGACAGCCTGCACGACAGGCTCTATATCCAGCAATCGGAAGACAAGCTGAGTTGGAGCAGCAGCTACGAGTACAGCTACGACCCGGCAACAGAAGCTTGGACAATTCATAGTGGTGAAACCAGGAACCCCTCGCTTATCGATTCTTTGGACATCAAGCTGTATGGCCTCTATCCCGTCTTCAAGAGCACGACCTGCTACTCCCATGTGCTCGGAGCTGCACTGAAAATGAACTTCTCCCTGGACAACCAGAACCGCCTTTTCGGCTATGGGGAGATAGCATACAGCAAGGGACCGTCAAATACCGATTGGGTCGAATCCATGCAAGCGGTCAACATGTCGGTAGGAATAGGGTATGGGTTTGACGTTGCCGACAAGCTGCAGGTTATCCCCGAGCTCGGATATGGCTTGGTACTGCATTTGCTCGATGCAGACTTCGACGAGGATGGAACAAGTACTGCTGAGACGTTCCTCGACCAGCAGGTTCGGTTCTCGCTGAACTTGGGTTACGCACTTACCGAAACCTATGAACTCATCGTTGCCCCTCTGGGTGTCCTGTTCTTCGAGAAAGGTTCGGTCGGTACGCTCTTTGGCCTCCACACTGGCCTTCGATTCAACTTCTAGGGGACAAACATGAAGAAATACCTGACACTCCTGCTTGCAATTGCCTTGATCCTGCTCTCTTTTGTCGGTTGCAGCGACATGATGGAAAAACTTGGCAAGATTTCCCTTACCATTGCATTGGATACTCCCGATATTGACGTTGCCTCCTTCTCTCTGGAGGGAACGCTTTCAAATAGCAGCACAAGAGTCGTATGGCATGATATCGCTACCCCCAGGCACACGCTCTCGGCACTGAAGAGTGGAACCTGGAATCTCACGGTCACTGCATTGGATGACGATGGGGAGCAGCTGGGTGTCGGTACACAACAAGTCCACCTCAAGGAAGGTCAGATAGTGGAAACCACACTCCTGGTCGTCTTCACCCAAGCTATTCCTTCGGCAGGCGGTTTTACCCTCTCTTCTCCCTCGCGTTACGATAGTTCTGACGGTGAGCTTGCGGGAACGACCCAAAACATGGAGTACAAACTGGCTTCATCCCCGGAAGATGCTCCGTATACGGCCTGCACCGAAGGTACAACCATCCTGGGAGTCGGGACCTATTTGGTCAGGTACGCGGCGGCACACGGGCTGCATGCCAGTGAACCCATTTCTGTAACGGTGCCGGACTACCAACCGATCCAGCTGACGATAGGGGACCCGACGCTGACCACCAGTAAAATCTATGATGGCACAACAGGGGTTCGCGGTACGGTTACACTTGGAGCCCTCGGTGGAGTACGAGAATCGGACACGGTAACAATAAGTGCCCAGGCGACGTATGACAACAAATCTGCTGGAAGTGGGAAGACTATCACGGTTGCCTATACACTCGGTGGACCTGATGCCGACAACTACATTAAACCGGTTGATAAAGCAGTGATGGGAGTCATCGAGAAGAGACAGCTTACCATTACAGAAACAAGCATCGCCACTTCCAAAGTATACGACAGGGCGACATCTTCCGCGGTCATCTCCCACGGTGCCCTCTCTGGAATTGTGACAGGCGATACCGTCACCGTGACTGCGAGTGCAGCATACATTGACAACTCTGCAGGAACCGACAAAACAATCACAGTGAGCTATGCACTGGGCGATACTGATGCCGGTAATTATCTCAAACCGATTGATGATCCCTCCTTCATCGGAGAGATCACCAAGAAACCCCTCACCGTCTCAGGTACCGAACCTACACTTGCCAAGCAATATGACGGCACTACTTCGGTTCAGCTATTGAACAACGGGAATCTCATAGGGGTCGTCCCTGGTGATACAGTGACCTTGCAGGCAACAGCAACCTATGCCGACACGAGCGTGGGAAGTGAAAAACAGATAACCGTCAACTATGCAATCAGTGGCGATACCGCCAATTATCAAGTTCCCGAGGACGCTGCGTTCGATAGCGGCCGGATTACTCGAAAGCAACTGACTGTTTCGAATCTTGCTCTTACTTCCAACAAGGTGTATGACGGCACGACTTCTGTATCAACCCCTTCATTCTCTTTCGATGGAAAGGTTCTGGGCGAGGATGTACAGGTGACGGCAACCGCGACCTATGACTCCCCTTCAGCGGAAACCGGAAAACAGATTACCGTTGTCTACGCCCTCGAGGGAGACGACAAGGACAACTACCTCAAGCCGGTCGATCCTGCAGCCACCTTCCCGGGAGTGATCACAAAGAAACAACTGGCTGTAAGCGGAACAGCCCTTACGCTGAACAAGGTATATGATAGAACTGCTACCGCAGCAATTACTACATCAGGTACGCTTCAGGGAGTTCTGGCAGGAGATGCGGTCTCTTTCAGCGCCGTTGCCGCCTATGACTCGATCACAGCGGGTGAGAACAAGTCTGTCACTGTGGTTTATTCCCTCACCGGTGATGGAATGGATAATTACTTCAAGCCGGCCAACGATGTACACACAGGTGTAATACAGAAACGACAACTTCAGGTGACGACACCGCCTACAGTAGCAACGACGAAAACCTACGACAGGACTCTGGGCGCTGAGATTACGCAACAAAGCGCCTTGACTGGTGTTATTCCAGGAGACTCGGTAACGTTGGTTGCCAATGCCGCGTATGTGGCAAGACATGCCGGGACTGAGAAACCAATTTGGATATATTACAATATCGATGGTGTTGATAAAGATAATTACCTAAAACCTGCCGATACCTTGGCAACAGAGCACGGAATCATCACCAAGAAACAACTCGCCGTTTCAGGAACAACCATCACAGCGGACAAAGTGTATGATGGGACAACTTCCGTTGCGGTGAAATCACACGGCATCCTGGCAGGCATTGTTGTTGGTGATACGGTATCGATGCAGGCGACAGCAACCTACGATACCAAGGCGGTAGGAACAGACAAACCCATTACCCTGACGTACACCTTGATAGGAACAGACAAGGACAACTACTACAAACCGGATGACTGGATTGCTACTCAAGAGGGTGTAATCACCCCGAAACAACTCGGTATTCAGATTCTTGACTTACCGTCCACCAAGGTATATGACGGTACAGCCTCTGCTGCGGCACCCACATTCAATCTCTTTGGAAAGCTTTCGTCCGATAATGTAGCGGTAACGGCAACGGCCACCTACGAGACCCCTGCAGCGGGAACTGGCAAACGGATTGCAATCACCTACTCGCTCTCGGGAACGGACAAGGATAATTATATCAAACCAAACGACTTGCTTACAACGCCATCATGCGCAATCATACAGAAACAGCTTACGATTAGTGCTCCTACCTTGGAGAGTGTTACAAAGACCTACGATGGTACAACAGCTGTACATGGTACTGTCACTCCAGGTTCGCTCTCTGGTGTTCTCGAAGGAGAGGTCGTTACCGTAGGAGCCACTGCACAGTACGGGTCCGCCAACGTTACCTATACAATAAATGGACTATTTAACCAGATCACAGTCAAATACACGTTAGATGGGATCAATGCAGGCAATTACGCCCCGCCAGTCTGGGATTTCCGTTGGGGAGCCATCGAACCAAAGCAACTGAGTGTCATTGATACCCTCTTTCCTGCATCAAAGGTCTATGACAAGACATCTGCAATCACCATTACATCACCCGGTACGTTGTCCGGTGTGATTGAAGGTGATGATGTAATTCTCACCAATGTTGTTGCTTATTATTCTGGTACGTACAATGCGAATGTAGGAACCGACAAGGCCGTTACCATCAACTATACCATCGAAGGTGAGGATAAGTACAATTACAACCTGGATAGTGATACAAGCAGAAAGGCCTCAATTACACCAGCTCTCCTGACAGCGACGGTAGGAGACTATACCCGGACCTACGGTGAGAATCCTCCAAACTTTGAAGTCGATGTTTCCGGATTTGTAGGAAGTGATAGCGCTACCAACACTGTGGGGTATACTTCTCCTACTGCAAGTGCAGGAACAAATTCCTCCTCTGCTGCAGGAACCTACACGATTGCCATATCAGGAGGTAGTGCCACTAACTACATCTTTGATGTAAGCGACACGGGAACCCTTACTATCCAAAAACCTGCGGGGCCTGCCATCAGCGGTACCATAGCCGGCTATTTCCCCAATTCAAACGAAAGCCAGATGATCATCAACGTTACCGGGTTCACGCCCGATCAAACGGGAATTGAGGCGCAAATTGCCTACTATGGTATCTTCAACCTCTATTATTCTGATCTCGTGATCGACAGTCGCGGCAGGGCGGTACTCTACATGCCTTCCGCTGCGACAACAGCGACAAAGATTCGTTTCAGGGTGAAAGAGACAAGCTCCCATGCACCTGGTCCTGCAACAGAGATTGCTCTCGTTGCACGACCGCTTGCAATTGGGGACTATTATGAAGGGGGTATCGTCGCTTATATCTCCACAAGCTCCACTCTTGCTGAAGAAACACACGGTTTGATTGCGGCAAAAAGTGATATATCATCCACAGGAGTTCCTTGGTCGAATAGCACGACTACCATTGTCGGAACGTCATCAGGTATCGGAACAGGACTGAGTAATACCGATAAGATTGTTACCTCTCTGGGATACGCGGCTAACTCCTGTGCCGCAGGTAAGGCCCGCTTCTACACAGGAGGAGGGTATAACGACTGGTTCCTGCCTTCAAAAGACGAGTTACACAAATTGCGCCTGATGTTTGATCATATTGGTAATTTTACAACACCAGCGTTCTATTGGAGTTCAACTGAGGAGAGCATGTCGACGGTCTATAAAGGAGATACTGTGTTTACGACAGAATTTGCTTTCACTAGTGGAAATGTAATAAATGTTGCCTTTTCAATGAAAACATGGGAATTTTTAGTCCGTCCTGTCCGGTATTTTTAATACCCAGATGCCTTCATTCCTTGCGGGAAAGTGTGTATACTGACCGGCAAGGAAATCGAGCGTACGAAAGGATAGGCATATGAACCATAGGATTGTAGATGTGCAGCTGTATTGTGCCGAGTCGACGATGAGCCGGCCGATAGCAGATTCCACCCACGATATCTCCACGATCAAGTTCTATATCGTCGAGGTGACGAGCGCGAGCGGAATCACCGGTCAGGGGTATCTGTTGAGCTTCCATTATTCGCCGAAGGCCATTGAAGGCGCCTTGGAGGATTTGAGGAAGTTCATTCTCGACCGGTCGTATTGCATCCATGAACCTTTGCGGATCCAGCACGACTATGAGATCGAGTGCGAATACTTCGGCAATCTCGGCTTGTTGCGTTGGGCCTATGGCGCCCTGAATGTCGCCTTGTGGGATGCCTGGGGCAAGACGCTGGGGCAAAGCATCCACCGCCTCCTTGGCTCCAATGGCAAGAGGATCCCTGTCTATGGCAGTGGTGGCTGGCTGAACTATACCGAGCAAGAGTTGTTGGAAGAGGTGCTCGGCTACAAGAAGCGGGGCTTCACCGCAGTGAAGGTGAAGGTGGGCAGTCCGGATATGCAGCGCGATATCGAACGGTTGCACAAGGTACGCGAGGCGCTGGGAAGTTCCGTTCGGATCATGATGGATGCCAACCAGGGGATGGGAGTGGGTGATGCGATCAAGCTCTCCAACCTGGTGCAGGACCTGGGGATCCAATGGTTTGAGGAACCTGTGTCCAACACCGACTTTGCCGGCTACGAGACCATCCGCAACAAGACAGGCATTTCTTTGGCGATGGGTGAGCGCGAGTACGATATGCAGGCGCTGAAGGAATTGGTCCGACGCAATGCGATCGACCTCTGGCAGCCTGATTTGCTCAGGCTTGGTGGCGTTGAGGCGTGGAGGGCGAGTGCCATGGTTGCCGATGCCTACCATCTGCCCTGTCTGCCCCACTATTACAAGGACTACGACGTTCCCCTGCTTGCTACGGTTGCCAATCCTTTCGGAGCTGAGAGTTTCGATTGGATCGATGGAATCATCGACAACAAGATGGTGATCGACAACGGGTACGCTATCCAGCGGGAGGGTAGCGGTTGGGGGTTCAGTTTCCTCAAGCAGCATCTGAAGCAGTTGTCCACTTGACGATAGGAGGGTGTCGATCTACGGAAATGGGCATGCCATGTACACCACTCACTTCGGTTGAAGTGGAATTTCTTCTTTGTTTCGGTAATCAAATCAATATTTTCACCGGTATAGAGAAATTTTGAAATGAAATGTTTTTGTTGACAATTATAGGTTCCGTCCTGTAATGCTGTAGGAGTTACCGAAACAAGAAATATTATATTTAAATGTTTTTGGAGTGCCTCATGATGAAAGGATGTTACCTGTTATGTATTTTCTTGATATTTGGCACTTTGCTTTTTGCAGCTAATCCCTACGATGCCGGCACATCTAATGTACAAATAAAAATCACGGAGTTTGGCTATCCTTTCATACCCAATGCTTCTCAATTGAAGATTCAATATCCAATGCATCTCAATTATGGAACAGATAAAACTATTAAATTTGAACTAAATACATGGTATCGGGCGATATCACCATATTTCCTTCCCGACATATTCTATGAAGTAGGTGTTGGTACCTCCATCAACCTTTTAAAGAAGGGAAGGTCGTCTTTGCTTATTGGGATAGGTACTTCCTTTTCTCAGAGTGGCAAAAATATTTCCATACCGTTCATTCTGCCGCTTGAATACCGATACGCCCCTTTTGAATTTTTGGAATTGGACATTTTATTGCAAAATATGGTCTATGGCGAAGGATTCATATCGGAATTGCTACTAGCTACCGAACTCACACCTTTTTCCAGTGGTATTTCCATTGATATTGGCGGTTCAGCTAATCTGGCATACAGTTGGGCAGAGGATATCTTTGAATATTCCTATGGATTGCTTTTCGGGTTAGGTTGCCAATTCTGAGGAGGGGGACGATGAGGATTCTTGTACATTTCTTGGTAATATTGCTTCCATTTATTGTAGCCTCTTGTGGTCCTGTTCCCATGGAGAGATTGGGAATGTCAAATCTTTCCGTATCCGCTGGACAAACAGATTCAAGAACAGGTACAACCCAGGCCCGTTCAATTAGAGCAGCTGCAATTGATGATGATCGATACTTCAAGGAAAACAGAAAGGAAGAGAACAGAGGTTCGCGACGTTACCAAATAACCCCTGAATCATTTGTATTGGATATTGATGATGTTGCTGTATACAATGCTTTGGGCAAGGAGCTTTACCTCAGCAAGAAAATATTACATAGGGTAAATTCACCGGCCGGAATTGTCCCGCAACATTATGACTTGGTCTATGCAGATGATTTCATTCGGGATGCATTAGTCCAAAATTCTACCTATGATGGACTGTCTCTCCAATTTTTACCTGGAGGAGATGGAGTCTCGTCGAGAGGTACTTCAAATGATGGGTTCTATGTTCTTTCGATTACAGGGCTCGTTCTTCCCGCTGAATACAATGGTATCCTGTTGGACGGGGAGATTCGAGGAATAGAAGGGTTGTCTTCCGAATTGAGATACTTCGGGTTTGAGGATCTTCAACCCATTGAAACAAATGAAGGATTTCTTAGTTATTTGACTATTGGGAGAGATGTCGAAAATAATTGGGTTCAGAACCCCATGGGCGAAATAGGAACCTGGGTCAATCCTGTGACTATAACAAGCGGAAATGCAGTTGCGCTCTATCTTTCTTCGGATAAAAGTATCGATATCAATTCTTTCCAAGATCCAGAAATACTTTTTCAATGGGATATGAACAATCTTGTTGAGATATGGGATAATGGAACACCCTTTGATTTAAATGATGATATTGTGACGTATAAACTCCACGATCCGTTTCCCGTCTCGTTGGTTATTAGGGAGAACACAGTCAAGGTGGGTTCAAGTACCGATACGATCGCACCATCCGATGTCATTTTAGCTGCAATCGCCGGACAGACGTCGAACAACACTTTGCAGTGGATCAATCCACAAGATAAAGATCTTAAAGAAATAAGCATCGTTAGAAAAGTCGGGCAAGCTCCATCGGATCAAGCGGATGGTGAAGAGGTTTACCGAAGCTACAAGCCAAATTATATCGATTTGACTGGCACTTCTGGGACTCATTATTATTATCTGATACAAACAGTAGACTATAGTGGTAATTATTCTTCCGGCGTTGTTCTCGATCAGATTCAATACTAGAGTACCGCTAAAGTATCGAGATACTCTAATGGCTCGTTTACGCAAGACCTCCCAAATCGCATTTGGGTTGCATCCCAAGAATAAACTCGATGAGAGGCTTTGATCCAGCAGAACTGCATTACATGATGAAACTCCTTTTGCCCCGAAGTATTGATGTCTTTTATTGTCACAGACGCAAGTGAAAATATTGTAAAAGAAGCTAATAATGTTATAAAAATGGTATATTGGAATTTTGATTTGTTGCAGTATGGGATGTAGTTATGGAATACGAAATTAAGAAATTGTCTCCATTCAGGCTTATGTCCATGTATGCATATGAAGCATTGGGGCCTGGACATAATATGTACGCGCAAATCGATCTGGATATAACTGGTATCCGTAAAAGGCTGAGACTCCTGAGAATGGAAGGGCAGAAGGTTTCTCTCTTTGGATTTCTCCTCAGCTCGATCGCAAAGACAATCGATGAGAACAAGGAACTGAACCATATACGCTGTGGGAAAAAAATTTATTGTTTCGATGAAGTGGATATATTCACGGCCATAGAGTTGAAGCACGATGGCGTTCCCATACCACGAATTTATGTAGTGCGCGATGCGGCTAAAAAGTCCATGTCGGAAATAACTTTGGAAATTGAACATGCAAAAAAGCGTTCCCAGATAACCGGAACTATCGGGTCCAATGATGAATGGGGAAAAGAACAAACCAAATTGGTTTCTGCCTTCCCTAAATGGCTGATCAAATTCATGGTCAGGCGCTTCTATAAGAATCCGTTTAAAATAAAGGAAATGTTCGGGACGACCTATGTAACCTCGGTAAGCGGATTTAGCGATGTTCCGGGATACGTTATGCCATTTTTTGAAGGGCAACACAGACCAATGGCCTTCGCTATCGGAAATATTGGTAAAAAGCCGGCAGTGGTCGGCTCTGAGATACACATACGGGAATTCCTGAGTATGACGATTTCATTCAACCACGACCTGGTTGATGGTGTTCCTGCAGCAAGATTTGTCAATCGACTTAAACAAAGAATTGAAGGAATCGAGGCAATACAGTAATTTCCCATTCGAGCAGGAGGCAGGATTATGCCAGTGGATATTTCCACCAACGATGCCCAATATGCATATGATATCGTAAAATCAATTTGCATAGAGGTGGGTCCCGGTTTGCCGGGCAGTTCCCAAGAACGGGGACGTGCAGATTATATAAGGAAAGAATTGGAATCACACTTGGGTGATGCAAATGTAGCAATCGAGGAATTTCGTGTTGCACCGGGGGCTTTCTTAGGTTCGTTGCCTCTAAGTGCTTTTTTCATAATCATAGCCGTCGGACTGAATTTTTCTGTCGGACACTTCCCGGTATCCCTTTGTTGGGTAACCGCCATTACCGCCTTTGTACTTTCCATCATCTCGCTGGCAACACTCATTTGTGAATATGTCCTATACATGGAGTTCATCGATCCGATTTTTAAGAAGAAGCAATCTGTGAATGTGATCGGAACGTTGCGAAGAAGCGGAACCGATACTGTGAAGAAACTGCTTATCCTGAGTGGCCACCATGACAGTGCTTTGGAAAATACTTGGTTTCGTGTGTTGGGTTACGGTTTTTATATCACGATCCCGACCATATTCATGGGAATCTTCACCATGATCACGATGAGCAGTATCCAAATTGTGGGTCTAGCTATGGATAACGTCGGCATCATACAGAGCGGAACACTGGGATGGGTATTGTTGGTATATCCAATGGTACCTGCCATTGTCTTTGCACTGTTCTTTTCCCGGGGAAGGAAAAACGGAGGTAATGTACCTGGTGCAGCTGACAATCTCTCAGCAAGCGCCTTGTCGGTGGCAATGTGCAGGTTTCTGGTTAAGAACCCCTCTTGCATTCCGGCCGATACCGAGATCCGGTTCATATCATTTGGCAGCGAGGAAGCAGGACTCCGTGGGTCGCGATGTTACGTGGAACGGCATCTGGAAGAACTGAAACGCCTGGATGTGCGATTACTCAATTTCGAAACGGTGGCGTATCCTGAAATTGCCATATGCACTACAGATTTAAATGGTGTGAAGAATTCTCCCGAAATGGTGGATAGCGTGGTCGCAGCAGCGAAGCGCGCTGGGGTTCCTTACAAAGTGAAGGCCTATCCTACCGGAGGAGGTGGAAGCGATGCGGGTTCCTTCAGCCGGGCAGGCCTGAAAGCTACGACACTGCTTCCGTTTAAAATTCCACAACAGATCGTAGCTTTCTACCACCAGAAGTGGGACAGTCCAGATATTCTTACGATTGAGCCGTTGCATAATGTTCTAAAACTTGTATTGGAATGGGTCCGGCATGGTGGTGAGTAGGTGTGGGTTTCCAATGGGGAAACAGAATCAGTTGAGGTTCTAGACAAATGAGTTGAGCATTGTGGCTATAGATTGCGAAATCGGTACATCCGATATTGAAATCCTTCCTGGCACTACGTTTCCACATAACCCATCAGAAATAACTTGGAAGCTCGTTTTTTTTACCTGAATATGGATTTTTTTCCTCAGCCCGGTAGTCTTGGAGAAAAAAAAACTGGAAAATACAATCTTTTGGGTGTACGGTATAAAAAGACAAACTAATAAGGAACACCTAATGAGTACGTTAAACGTAGAACTTCTTGGTTCACCCAAGTTCAGCGTTGACTCACAGGAAGTCTCCTTTGCTCGAAGAAGATCGAAAGCTCTGGTAATCTATATGATCTGTACTGAAAGAAGAGTCACAAGGGAAGAATTGGCAGCATTATTTTGGCCGGACCGCCTTTCTTCAAGAGCGATGGGTTCGCTGAGAACGGTGATATCCGAAGTGAAATCTCTATTTCAGGGAGAATTCCTGTATTCCGAAGGGAATGTCCTTTATTTTGACACCACACAAATATGTTGTGATCTCGTTAATTTCAGGAATATTCTTACAGGGAATCCGACTATATCAAGTATGCGCGAAGCTGCCGGACTCTGGAGGGGAGGGTTTCTCAAAGGTTTCTATATTGACTCATCCTCAGGCTTCTATGATTGGCAACTGCAGGAGGAGCAGAAGGTTTTCCGCGAATATAAGCAGCTGTTGAGATCTCTATATGAGAATGAGATTGACAATGGAGATATTGATTCTGCCTTGGAACATGCCCGGGCATGCTTGAGTCTCGACAGTTTTGATGAGGAAGGTCACAGGGCTGTGATCTACATACATGCCCTTCGTGGAGAAAAGAAACTCGCTCTTGAGCAGTACGAAATCTGCCGAACGATAATGTCGGAGGAGTTTCAGACTCAGGTCGAGGATGAAACGCTGGCGCTGGTTCAACGAATAAAATCAGGGAATATAAGAAAAATCCACATGTCCATAATCGATGAGTCACATGCTCCACGCCTTGCGATACTTCCCTTTCATCGGATAGACATCGTTGATCATGAGGTGCTTCTGTTTCTCGATATGGCGATGGAGGTGTTGGAAGATTTCTTTGCTGTGATACCTGGTCTCGGAATGATCTCCAGGACTTCAACACGTGCCTATAGAGATTCCGGCAAGCGGTTGTCGACTATAGCTGCAGAGCTGCAGGCTGATTTCATAATCGAGGGGTTTTGCCGCTGGGATGGAACTTTTCTGCTGGTTGAAGGGCGACTGATACAAGCGAAAACAGATGAAGTGGTAGCCGTAAAGAATGTGACGGTTTCTTCCCTTGAAGATAACCCTGCCGATGCCGCACGGTATATCGGTGAGGCCTTCGCCAATCATCTCGGTATCGCCAGCTCTCATGTGAGTGCGGACTCCAGAGGCGATAATACACAGCAGGACGGTGGGGATGCCTACACTTTCAACAGTAAGCTCAAGCTTCAGGCCAAACATCTTCTTAGGATAGATGAGGAGGAATCTTGTCTGAAGGCGGTCGAGTTGTATAGGGAAGCCGCGCGGCTTGATCCTTCTGATGCTGAAGCTTGGGCGGGAATCGGTTCTGCGCTCCTATCTTACAACGATAAGGGAATCTGCTTCCCGAATCGAATACATGCGATATCCGAGATAAAACAAGTTGCGAACAAAGCGCTTGAAATCGATGAAGAAGAGCCCACAGCGTTGACTATCCTCGGAAATATAGCCGTGCATGAGAATTGGGATTTCGAGAGAGCTGAAGAACTCTATAGGAAAGTTTTGAGATTACTCCCAAACGATACGAGAACTATGCGGGATTATGCAGAGCTCTGCATAATGACAGGACGATATGAGGAAGCCTGGAAGCTGTCGGAACTTATCAATGGGCTGGATCCCGTGAATCACCACAATCTCAAAATCCGTTTCTGGCTGCATCTTGTTTTCAAGGAATTTCAGAAAGCAGAAGATGTTGTACGGCAGCAGTTTCTACTCTATCCAGCTCCTCCGTTGGATCAAATCTTGCAAGCACATATACATCTGATCCGCGGTGATGCGGATGCTGCCATCACCATTTTCGATAGGATAGATATGGAGCAGGAGTTGCCGCTAGCTTGGAATCATGCACTGCTCGTGGGCACTGGTTACGCCCATGCGGTTACTGGCCAAACCGCGAAAGCGTTTGATGCGATCGAACTTTTACAGATGAACACGGCCGGGGCCGTTTATCCTTACGTGCCAATTGCTCAAATATTCATCGGATTGAAAAATTACGATTCGGCTTTGGATTGGATAGGAATTGCGGTGGAAGCCCATGACCCCGGTCTGTTCTTTCTGGCTGTGAATCCGTTGTTTGTACCTTTGAACAATGATCCTCGATTGGAGAGGATTCTTTGGAGCACGCATATAATTCCTGTAAAAATTTAATTGTAACGCGAAATGTGACGGTATTTGTATCATCTCTGAAATATCTGATCTGTAAGATGACCATATCTTTAGTCCAGGTCAGGAGGTTCGGTTATGAACAAATTGAAAACTCACACATTTTTTCTCTGTATTCTTTTACTGGTCACTGCATTGTGCTCCATTTCGGGAGCAGAGCTGAACTCGGAACGGGCAATATCCCGAATGTGCGGGGCAGCTTCCGCTTTTCCAGATGACGAGGTTTCTGTATCGCTTCCGGCAGAATTCTTCTCCCTCTATGAGGCCAAGCAGGGATATTTCTATTCTCCGGAAAGCAATACATTACCGAAAGAGGTAGGGGATGCCTTTGTATACAAAGAACAGCATGAACCTTTCGGTAGACTGGTAATGGCCTTGGATCGGTTGGAATATGATTCCCCCTACGTCTATAAGGCAGATGGTGTCGTCAAGGTTTCGGTAAACGGGGCTGAGCAGATCCTCTCCATGGATAAGATCGATTACGTCTGTAGCTCTGAGGATAATGAGCTCTGTTATCGTTTGACTTGTACGCCAGAGTCCGGAGTTGGCAGGATCATAGATAAAGTGTATGTGCTCTGCTACAGTTGCAGAGAAGGTCAATCAGTTCTGGTCGGTTCAATTTCGTATATGTCCCAAAAGGGTGAATTGGAGGTGGCCTACCCATTCTTGATCACCGGGAGAAACGAATTTGAGGCTGAGCGTCATCTCCAGAAAAAGATTGCCATTGCCACCGTATATTGACCTGCAGTGTACCTGCACACTCCATACGGTTCGGTGCGGTGATAATCTGGTCTCATAAGGAACCATCGCAAACGTATCTTTGCAATGGTTCCTTTGTGCGTGTCCAGGCTTGTCCACCTTTTTGGGTCGAATTGGTCATGAGAACCGATACCACAGGTCCCCGTGACTCCTATTGGTTTACCGCAAGGAGTTCGGGATATTTCTCCTGCAGGTCAATCAGTTTCGGGATATCCCAGTAGGTGATATAGGAGTGGTTGAGGTTCCGTCGCAGGAAATCCTGGTGATAATTCTCTGCCGGATAGAATGCCTCAAGAGAGGAAAGCTCGGTGACGATGCTTTCAGGATAGAGCTTGGTCTTCTCGAGCCGACCAATATATTCCATTGCCGCTGTTCTCTGGGTCTCGTCAGCATAGAAGATAGCCGAACGGTACTGCCTTCCATGGTCCGGTCCCTGGTAATTCAACTGGGTCGGGTCATGGGCAACGGTGAAGAACACCTCCAGGAGGGTATCGTAACCGATCTGCTTGGGGTCATAGATGATCCTCACCGATTCGGCATGTCCAGTCATCCCTGAAGAAACAGCATGGTAGGTGGCGTCCTGTGCATCTCCGCCGGCATAGCCGGATTCGACCGAAAGGACTCCCTGAAGCTGTTCGAATACTGCTTCGACGCCCCAAAAACAGCCACCGGCGAATACCGCGAGTCTGGTATCGGCCTCTGCATACAGTGAGTGCCAGTCAGGAAGTTCCTCCCGAAGGTGGAGTTCTCCATCCGCTGTGACGTACTCCTTGAAGAGGGAGAGGTAGGCTCCGTAGCCTTCTTGTTTCAACTCATCGACCGGGATGAATCGGAGGGAAGCCGAGTTGATGCAGTAACGCAGTCCGGTCGGTTCCGGCCCGTCGGGAAACACATGCCCCAGGTGTGAATCGCCGTAGTAGCTGCGCACTTCCGTACGCACCATGCCATAGGAGGAGTCGGTGACCTCGACGATGTTCCCGGAAGCAATGGGCTGGGTGAAACTCGGCCAGCCGGTTTTCGAGTCGTACTTGTCAGTGGAACTGAACAGGGGCTCTCCCGATACGATATCTACGTAGAGACCCTCCTCATGGTTGTCCCAGAGCTCATTGTCGTACGCCGGTTCGGTTCCCTCGTGCTGAGTCACGTTGTACTGCATTTCGCTCAGCAGTGTTCTCAGGGTCTCGTCGTCCGGCTTCTCCCATTCTCCCTCGATATACCCTGGAGGAAGAAGGGCCTGGGAATTCCTGGTCGGCTGGACGACCATCTTCTCGCTCTCCTTCGAACCTCCTGCGAAGAGGATCAGGGGGAGAAGCAACAGCGATGATACCATCACTATGATCAATCTGTGTCTTGTGTTCATGATATCCTCCTTAGGAATCATTTCCGCAGGCAGCGACCTTGCTGCCCGGTGTTTGGCCATCACCCGAAGGTGAAGGTATAGAGTCGTACATGACCTTCTATGCTCAGGATAAGGGTGTGTTCCCCTGGGTCCCCGAAGGAAGCCAGATGATAGAGCCGACTCTCCTTCGGATGCAGTACACCGCCCTGCACATCGACGGTATCACCTGCGAGCTTTCCGTCTATCTCGACCGTGAAGGAGCTTCCACTGCCTCTCGGTTCCACGACGAGGAAGATATCCTTCCCTTCGAACCCGAGTTCCAGTTTTCCGCTTCCGTCGATCTCTATGAAATCATTTCTGATGATCCATTCCCCTTCGAGTGACCACTGGCCCGGCTTCTCTTCTGAAGCGAGGCTGAACCGAGTCAGCTTGTCGGGTACCAGTGCATCCGAGAGAAATCCTTTCGCCCGTTCGTACCCGAGATATACCTCAGGGGTACGTCTGCCGGTTTCGGTGGGAGCCGGTATGTTTCCAGGAGCCTCTTTCAGGTTGGAACCGGCTTCCTCGAGAAGTACTCTGATCACCTCTTCGGCCTCCTCATACGAACCCTCGCCAAACTGGAAATACCGTATCCTGCCTGTACTGTCGATGAAGAAATGGGCAGGCCAGTACCGGTTGTGATAGGCATTCCATTGTGCGAAATTATTGTCCAGGACCACAGGCCAGGTCACATCAAGGTCGCGCACGGCCCTCTTCACATTTCCCTCATTCCGTTCGAAGGGGAATTCGGGAGTATGTACCCCGATGATTACCAGTCCTTCCGCTGCGTATTTGTCATACCAGGTGCGCAGGTAGGGGATGGTTCTCACACAGTTCACACAACTGTAGGTCCAGAAGTCGATAAGGACCACCTTTCCCTTCAGATCTTCCAAGGAAAGGGGGTGGTCAGTGTTGATCCAGGGACCTTCCGCAATGATAGGCGGAGCTTGCCCGTAGTCTCCGGGCACACCATTTCTGGGAGCGTTCTCCCAGGTGAAGAGCTCACCTCCGCTGGTTTCGGTTCTGCGTGAATCGATTGCCTCCCGTACCGAATCGCTGTTCTCGAACAAGGTAAGCCCTGTACCGTAGTTGGGGAATAACTCAAGCACAAATGACTGGAAACGTCTGTCCGCCCCCACACCGATCATGAGGCCGGCTATGATCATGATCACGCCGAAGATCCGCTGGATGCCGGCTCCCTTGGCAGAGAGGCGGGGAAACCTGACAAGCAGTTTCCTGCCCCCCACCATGACGGCGAACATGGGGATCGCCGTACCGAGTGAGTAGGCTGCGATAATGAGTACCGCGCCACCGTCCACCTGCTGACTTACTGCCAGGGTGATGACGGAGGCCATGATCGGTCCCACGCAGGGCGTCCAGACCAGGCCCAGACTCACGCCCGTCAGGAATCCTCCGCTGAAACCGTTTTTCTGTGACGATCCCCTGGATCCCACCAGTCGTGACATCAGCCGGTCGAAGACGAGGTGGAGTCGAGGGACGATCATCGTCAGCCCGAAGGTGACGATGATGACCACGGCCACGATCCTCAAGGTATTGACCGGAATATCCAAAGTCTGCACGAGTGCCGAGAGTACCAGGGTAAAGAAACTGAAGCTGGCGATGAATCCGGTGACGACACCGAAAGGCTTGCTTTTCCCGCCGATGCTTCCGGTCAGTACTATGGGGAGGACAGGAAGAATACACGGAGAGAGGATTGTGACGATTCCGGATAGGAAGGCGAAAAAAACAAGCAGTGTCATATTTACATGTCCTTCTTTACGATATTGGCGAGCAGTTCATCGGTTCCACCTCCGTTCCAGGTGGCCAGAGCTTTTCCGTCCGTATCGATCTGTACGAATGTGTGTTGGTAGGTGATGCCGTATTTCTTCTGTAGTTCATCGGAATTGTCGTAATCGACCAAAATCAGGTTCACTCCCATCAACGAATCGCTGTGGGCGATGAAATCTTCCCGTGCTTCCCGGCAGGTAGGACACCAGCTTGCGTTGAAGAACAGCACGGTCGGCATCTCTTCTGCCAGCATCATCACCTGCTGTGAATCCTTGTAGGGGATAAACGGCCCCTCTTCGCTTTCCATCACCGATGTGTCAATCATCATCATGGTGTTTTCGAACACCATCGTATTCTCCGGTTCCTTGGGCTCTTCGCTTTTACCGCCGGCGGAAAGGGTGAACAGTGGGATGAGGATAAGTACTGAAATCAATGGTAACACTTTCATAGGGTTGCCTCCTGATCAGAAGGTACTTCCCGAATATCACGAAAGTGTCACAGAAGAAAAAAGAATGATTAAACAATCAGGGGAAGGGTAATGGTGATGACAGCACCGCCGTCCTTCGAATTTTCCGCTTCTATGGTCCCCCCGTGGAGTTCCACCACCTCCCTGGCGATCGCCAGCCCGAGTCCCGAGCCCTTGGGTGTCCTTGTGCGGCTTTTATCGGCCCGGTAGAACCGTTCGAACACATGGGGAAGGTCGATTTCGGGAATTCCTTTCCCTGTATCGCAGACACACAGGAGGAGTCGGTCGTTCTCTTGATTCAGGGTGATCGTCACAGTTCCATCGTGTGGTGTATGTTCGAAGGCATTCCCGATGATGTTGGTCAGTGCCCGTTCTATCAGGCCTATGTCGCCGTTGTAGAGGGGGAGACTGGGATCGGGTTTCCAGTTTACGCTGATATGCTTGCTATCCGATTGGGATCGCATTTTCAGCACGACATCCTGAACCAGTTCGGCAGGTGAGAAGGGGAGGCGCTGGGGAGCTATCTGGCGGGCTTCCAGCTTGGCGAGATCGAGGAGTTCTTCCACAAGTGTCTGGAACCCCGCAACGTTGCGGAGGGTGATCTCTATGAACTCCCTCTTGTCCTTCTCCGAAAGATCATTCTCCTTGAGGAGGAGTGTCTCCAGATACCCCCGTATGGAAGTCAGGGGACTTCTCAGGTCGTGGGAAATGTTTGCGATGAGTTCGCTTCTCGATCTGTCGGCATCCTGAAGTTTGGCGATGCCGTCCTGGATCGACTCGGCCATGGCGTTGAATGCCGTCCCCAATTGGGCAACTTCATCATTCCCTCTGATCGTGACCCGGTGGTCGTACCGACCTTCCTTGAAGGCAAGAACACCCAGGCTGAGTCTTCTCAGCCTGTTGGTGAGGAGGAAAAAGAGGAACAGCCCCACCACCAGTGTGACAAGAGTGGCTATGAGGAACGTGAACAGGCCGCTGCGTATATAGTAGTCCGACTGGGCGAGGGCGAGGGAGTGGTCATAACTCTGTCCTCTTAGGATGACGTAGACCCAGATCTCTTCGCCGTTCATGTTCACAGGAGCGGCTGAGAAGGGTTTCCGGCTGTTGGGAGTTCTCGGATCATCCCCGAGAACCGATTCGAGTCCGTTGCTGGAGTGGAACTTCTTCAAAGGTTCGATTTGTATCTTCTCCCTGAGGACAGGATCGGTACCGCCGGCAAAATAGCTGAGGATGGTTCCCCCGCTGTCTACAAGGTATATCTCGACCATCGGATTGAGGACCATCATGTAGTGGATGGCTTCCTGGATATTCTCCTGGGAGAGGTCTTCTCCCACGATCGACTGGAGTTCACTTGCGATACTCGAGGCATAATCTTTGTTGAGCAGTTGTTCCACCTCGTCGAACAGATTCTGGGAGGCATTGAATGCGATCACGAGGCTCGCTCCACCCAGAATGACGACGAGGAACAGGAAGAGGAGCGATATTCTGGCATAGAATGATCTGAAAATCATGAAGTGGCCTCCAGGGTGTCGACGAAACGGTACCCGATGCCCCATACGGTGATAAGGTGTTTCGGGTGGGAGGGGTCTTCCTCGATCTTGTTTCGCAGTCGATTGATGTGGGTGTTGACGGTATGCTCATATCCTTCGAAGCTGTAGCCCCAGATACTGTTCAGAAGTTCCGACCGGCTGTAGGCCCGTCCAGGATTCCGTGCGAACAGACTCAGGAGTTCGAACTCCTTTACGGTTAGATCGAGGATCTCACCTTTCATCTGGACCTGATGCCTGGAGAAGTCGATGAGGATATCTCCGACTCTCAGGGTGTCGGGGGTTCCTTCCACACCCTTCCGGGCCGCTGTCCGTCTCAACAGCGCATTTGTCCTGGCAACCAATTCTCTGATGCTGAATGGTTTGGTCATGTAATCGTCGGCACCCAGTTCCAGTGAAAGGACCAGGTCAATTTCTTCGGTCTTCGCCGTGAGCATGAGAATGGGAGTGTTTCCATCCACCTCCCTGAGCTTGCGGCACAGGCTGATGCCATCCAGTCCGGGTAGCATGATGTCCAGAATGATGAGGTCGTACGAACCGGTGAGGGCGCGCTTCAGTCCCTCGACTCCATCGTGCACCTGCTCCGTGGCCAATCCGTTGCTTTCCAGATTCATCGCGACAACGCTGGCGATTTCCC
>Ga0154462_147_pt1 | contig 69882 bp, 63 predicted proteins | sample RifGroC2_FD_105655 | JGI IMG/M metagenome (GOLD analysis project Ga0154462, IMG submission 105655) | Spirochaetes bacterium GWC2_52_13
TAGGTTTTGATTATGAGGATTTCTCCTTTTACGGTTAGATTAATATTGAGGCAATGCGGCCTCTTGACGTTATTTGTGTAACATCGCATAATGGCACGGTAATTACAAATTCCAATTGGATATCTTAACGGATAAGGAGCTCTATCGTGCCTTGTGGAAGAAAAAGAAAGAAGCATAAGATTGCTACTCATAAGAGGAAGAAGAAACTCAGAAAGAACAGACACAAGAACAAGAAGTAGTCGTGTCTCGCAATCTTCAAACAAAACCGCCGGTCGCTCCGGCGGTTTTTCCTTTTGGCTTCCCCGGTCTCCTTGACATGCGGGAATTACTTATGTTAGGGTACTTTGACCTCTTTATCCACAGAAAGTGGATCATATAGTCCGTAAGGAGGAACTATGAGAAATTACGAATTTACCGTCATCTTCGATGCAAATGAAGATCAGACGGCCAAGGGTCTTGAACTTGTTCTCGCGGAGTTCACCACCGCACAGGTCGAGATCACCAAGCAGGAAGATATGGGAGTGAAAAACCTCGCGTATCTTATCAAAAAGCAGGACAAGGGCCACTATTATTTCTTTGAGCTGAAGGCCGATCCCTCTGTAATCAATGGGTTCAACAATACTTTCAAGCTCATGACACCCCTGTTGAAATTCTTGTTCGTTAACAAAGACACCCAAGTCTAACGACTGGAGCGCGAAATTATGGCTAATGACACCAATATCGTAGTGCTCGTCGGTCGTCTCACTCGTGAGAGCGAATTGAAATTCACCAACAACGGCACTGCCGTCGGTAGGTTTTCCCTTGCTGTGAACCGCATGAAGAGGTCTGGGGAGCAGCGGGAAGAAGAGGTGAGTTTCTTCGACATCGTCGTGTGGGGCAAACAAGCCGAAGTACTGAACCCATATCTAACCAAAGGACGTCAGGTCTGTATCAATGGAGAGTTGCGTCAAAACCGCTGGGAGCAGGATGGACAGAGCAGAAGTCGGATAGAGGTCGTTGCCAACAACATTCAGTTGCTGGGGGGCTCCTCAGGAAACAATTCCACAAGTTCGACCACCGATTATCCCTCTTCCAACGATCAGGGAAACCGGAGAACGGGTGGCTTTGAACCAAAGGGAAATTCTCGGATGCCGTCGGCACCGAACGGATTTCCAGGACCTGAACAGTTCGATGATGACATTCCATTCTAGGTGATGGATAGGAGTAAAGAAACATGCGTGATGATAAAGATTCTATGAATAACAACGACTCCAACGACAGTCGTGGAGGAAACTTCAGGGACCGTCGTTTTGGAGGTGGCAAAAGAGGACCTTTCAAGAAGAAGGTCTGCAAGTTCTGTACCCAGAATTTGGTCGCCGACTACAAGAACCCCGATTTGCTCAGAAGATATGTGACTGAACGCGGAAAGATTTTGCCAAGCCGCATCACCGGCAACTGTGCAAAGCACCAGCGTGCGCTCACTACCGAGATCAAGCGGGCAAGAGTATTGGCTTACCTTCCGTTCGATCGAAAATAGTCGGAGAATTTATGGAACGGCAAACCATGATAATGGTACGTTCAGGTGTTTTGGCTGTCGGACTTTCCTTTATCATGTATTGGATAGCCGCTTCCTCGACACTGTTCATTGTCCCGTTGCTGTTCTTCGCCCCACGTTTCCAATCTTCCAGATGGGCGTTGTTGCCTGTCGGTGCGGTTGCCCTGCTCTTGACGGGTTACCAGATGATCGGATTCGGAGGAGTACAGATTGATGGTTCGGTTATCGGAGCTTTGACGGTCGGATTGTATATGCCGATTTCATTGCTTGCCGGAGCTGGAATCTGGATCGGGCTGCAGGGTAGGGGGATGTTGGTAAAATTACTTGCCGGCTCCTTGTTCGCGGCTCTGTTTGGGATGGGTCTGGTACTGTGGTTGTCAGGTGGATCGCAATCGGCTCTTGCCACTGAAGATTTGTATCGACAGATGGTAAGTGTAATGGTTCCGTCGTTGCTTGAAGGACAACTTCCGTTGGGAATGGATGAAGCAATCCTATTCGAGACGGTGGTTACTGTTCTGAAATTGGGATTCCTTCCGATTTTTATCGGCCAATTCGGTTTATCGGTTATGATAAGTGAATTGTTGATACATCGGGCCGAGTGGTCATTCCAGGACAGGATGGCACAATGGACTCTCCCTGAAAATTCCGTTTGGGTTTTCTTGGGGAGTTGGACTATAGTATTGGTGACCTTGTTGGTTGACATGACGATTGTGGAAAGTGTTGCTTGGAACATAGCCCTGTCGTGTACATTGCTCTATATGGTGCAAGGTATCTCGATTTTGGCGGCTCTGGTCCGAAGGAGAAATCCTGGGGCGACCGCAACGAGGATATTTGTCCTCTCGTTCCTATTGGTCCTGTTGCCAGGTGTGAATGTGATTCCGTTGTTGGCATTGCCGCTATTGGGTGTGTCGGAGACGTGGATCGGGTATAGAAAGAAAGCATAAGGAGATACATTCTATGAAAATCATATTGAACCAGGATGTTCACAATCTCGGTGAAGAAGGGGACGTGGTAGTCGTCAAGGACGGATACGCACGTAACTTCCTGCTTCCCAAAGGGTATGCTGTTTTGTTCAACAAGGCGAACCAATCGTTGTTCGCCAGCAGGACTGCAGCTATTGAAAAACGCAAGGAAGAGAAACGCAAGGCCGCCGCAAGTGTCAAGGAGCAGTTGGATTCGATGAATTTGACGCTCGTTGTATCCGCAGGCGAATCCGGCAAATTGTTCGGTTCCGTCACCAACGCGATGGTGCAGGAAGCACTTGCGAAGAACGGTATTGAAGTTGAACGGAAACGTATTGAAGTTGCTACCCATGCGATCAAGATGGTCGGTTCCTATTCTGTGAAGGTTCGCTTGTATGAAGGCGAGAGTGCACAGGTCAAGATAGAAGTCATCAGTGAATCTATCGTGAAGAAGGAAGAGGCCGAAAAGGCAGCGGCGGCCAAGGCCGCGGCGAAGGCAGCTGCCGCTGAAGCAAAGAAGCAAGCGGTTGAGGCTGAAGAAGAGATCGTTGAAGAAGTCGAGGAAGAAGCCTACGGCGCCGAAGGTGTCGATGAGGAAGAAACTGAAGACGACGAGGAATAGTGGCGATAATGGCATCGAACCTGTCGGCTGGACGTATTCCCCCACATAATGATGATGCTGAACGTGCGGTGCTGGGAGCAGTGATGCTCAGCAGTACTGCCTTCAGTGAGGTGACGGAAGTCCTTCGCAAGGAGGATTTCTACAAACCCGGTCATCAGGCATTGTTCGATGCCATCCTCTCTTTTCATCAGGAACATAGTTCCCAGACCATTGACCTGATCACCATCACCGAGTACTTGCGATCGAAGAACCAGTTGGACTTGTGTGGTGGTATGGCATATGTGGTGTCATTGACCAGTGATGTCCCGACTACCGCAAATGCCATCTATTATGCCAATATCGTTCGTTCACACAGCCTGCGCAGAGTTCTGCTTGAACTGAGCGGAAAAATCCGTGAGGATGTGTTCGACGAATCCCAAGATATCGCAAGTGTCCTGGATGAAAGCGAAAGGAAGATGAGTGAACTCCAATCTTCCAGCGGGACATTCACCGACAAGTACCAGGAAAGTTCGATTCTCGTCAACAAGACCGTGGACCGGTTGATGGAACGGGCCAAACATGGCAACAAGGATGGTGTGAAGTCCGGATTCCAGCAACTCGATGAAATGACCGGAGGTTTCCAGCCTTCCGAATTCATCGTAATCGGTGCACGACCATCGGTTGGTAAGACGGCATTCGCTATTTCCATGGCAATGGATATGGCTATCCATAGGAAGGTTCCGGTAGGATTCTTCTCTGCGGAAATGACCAGCATGGCAATTATGGAACGTATCCTGTCCGCTGAAGCACGTGTCGATTCGAAAAGGATCCGTTCAGCTATCCTGCGAAGCCAGGATATGGTGAGTATTGTCGATGCCGCAGGCCGAATATATGAGGGGAAACTCTATATCCAAGATACCCCAAACATCAAATTGCTCGATTTGCGCAGTCAGGCAAGACGCATGAAGCGGGAACGTGATATCAAGATCCTGTTCATCGACTATATCGGACTGATCAACCCCGAAGCGAATCCGAATGTTCCCCGGCATGAGCAGGTTGCGGAAATCTCCCGCTCCTTGAAAGCATTGTCAAGGGAATTGCAGATTCCGATAGTCGCACTTTCCCAGGTGTCCCGTGATGCCGAAGGAAAGGAGCCTAACCTGGCGAATCTTCGGGATTCGGGATCTGTCGAACAGGATGCGGACGTTGTGATCCTGTTGCATCGCGATAGGCTGGCGGACCTCAGCAATACCAGGGAAGGGAAGAACGGTAACGAACCGTCTCCCCAGATTATCCACGGGTATCCGGTGCAGGAGACGAAAGTTATCTTGGCAAAGCAGAGGAACGGAGAAACCGGGATCATAACCATGGGATTCCAGAATCAGCTTGTCAGGTTCGTGGAATTGGAACGGTCCTCAGGATCCTAGGAAAAAGAACCGCAAGTCCCCGGCTACCACAAATAGCATCAATAGGAACAGAAACAGCAGTCCCACGGATTGGAACCGCACATACATACGCGGTGATACGGATTTTCTCCTCACTATTTCGATCAAGCTCAACAAGATCGATCCACCATCCAATCCGGGGATGGGAAGCAGGTTCGCAGCTGCCAACGATATGCTGACCATCGCCAACAAGTGGAGGATCGCCCTGACTCCTGCATTTCTCATTTCCCCAATCACATAGGATATCCGTAGCGGTCCGGCAACAACCTCATCCATGGCAAAAGCCCCACTGAACAATTTTGGAATCAAGAGGAACGTTTCGACGACCGAAACACCGGTTTGGGCGAATGATGACCAGATCGCCTGGCCGAGAGGTTGTCCCGAAACATGTTCTAGTGTCCTCGCGAAGTTATATCCGAAGGAAATCTTACCATCTATGGTTCGTGTAGGACTATACGTGATCGTATCTAGGGTACCGTCGGCATGCTGGACCTGCAATTCGATCCAAGAGGGATTGTCGGAGAGGATTTCCAACAAATCGAATGTATTCTCGACCGCATGTCCCTGGGCTTTCAGAATCACGTCTCCCTCTGAAAGTGCAGTCATGGATTCGGGAGACAGGGCGGAAATGGCACCTATCTTCGGTTCGATATAGGTACTTATCCCGAATAGAAGCCTCTCGGTCTTTTTATCGACAATCCCTGTGATTTCGAAGGTACTGATAGTCCCGTTCCTTTCTATCGTGAACGTTGTTGGGATTCCGGCTTTTTGACGGGCCAAGACCGATTGCAGACTGGAAAAGTTCCCTATCGACTCATCCTCGATTCCAATAACGATATCCCCGGTTTTCAACCCTGCCATTTGTGCTGCGTGCGGACTTCCTTCTTCTATCCCGAAGGTCTTGGGATAGTCGCTGGTAACCACAATCCTATTCGGGTTGCTGACCGTTTCGTATCCAAGGGTAAAGAAGGGTATGAAGATAACCATTGCAAACAAGAGATTGAAAAGTGGTCCACCCAGGTAGGTCATGATCCTGCGTATCGGAGATACGGCAAATAGCGATCCTTCTTCCATGGAAGTAAAGGACTTGCCTCCTGCATGCAGGGACCGTTGCAGATCATCGGTACCTTTCAATTTGCAATAGCCACCCAAGGGAAAAATATTGATCCGATATTCGACACCATGGACAGTCCAGCGTTTGATGGCTTTCCCCCAACCGATGGCAAATACTTCTACCGTAATTCCTGATAGTCGAGCGAATACGAAATGACCGGTCTCATGGATAGTAACCATCAGTGCGATGCTGAGAAAACCGATCAGGAAGGAGACAACCCCATCCATCAGCTTATATTTCCCACAACTTGTGCAGCGAGTGAACGGGCTTGCGAATCGATTCCCAAGATGTCTTCCATCGATGAGAATCCGAAATGCCAATCGTGTGCAAGTGTATCGCCTACGACACGAACAATCTTATCGAAGGTTATTTCACCTTTGACAAATGCCTGGACTGCGATTTCATTCGCCGCATTGTATGCGATAGGATATCCCCGCTGCTCCCTGGCACAATCGAAAGCGAGAGGCAACAAAGGAAAACGGATATGATCAGGCTTCTGGAAACCGAGGATCAAGTTGGAGAAGTCCAAGGGATGTACAATGTTATGCAGCTCTACCTTTTTGTCGGAGAGTGCCGACAAGATGGGCAATGACATGTCAGGTGGTGAAAGTTGTGCATACAAAGCGCCGTTATGCATTCTGATCAATGAATGGACCACGCTTTGCGGGTGAATTACGACTTCGATGGATGCATGGCTGAATCCGAAGAGGAAGGAAGCTTCGATAACTTCCAATCCCTTGTTTGCCAATGTTGCCGAGTCGATTGAGATCTTCGCTCCCATTTTCCATGTCGGATGTGCCGTTGCCATGCCAACAGTGATTTCAGACATCTTGTCCAGAGGATAATTCCGAAAAGGACCGCCGGAGGCGGTGAGTACCAATGAATGCACCGCCGAAGGGCCAAAGGCCTCCAAGAGCGCATACAAGGTACTATGTTCGCTATCGACAGGTATGATCTTGACACCATGGTCGTCGGCATATTCGAACAGCAGGTTGCCGGCCATTACGATGCTTTCCTTATTGGAGAGTGCGACATCCATATGGTTTTCGATTGCCGCGAACGTTGCCGGAAGTCCACTGGAACCCGCTATGGCATTGAGGACAATATCAGCATCGGTATTTCGAATCAGATCGACTATCCCTTGCTCTCCGAAATATAGGGAAGTACCTTCCAAGAAATCGACATGTTCGGAATCGAGCCCTCGGGCACCTGAGATACACACATTCTTGCAATTCCAGGTCCGAGCGATCCGGGTGAGCTCTCCTACCGCCGAATGGGCACTGAGTCCCACCACTTCGAAGGACTCGGTCAGCGATTCAAGTGCGCGCAAGGCGGTCGTTCCTATACTGCCGGTACAACCGAGAATTATGACGGATCGCTTGGTTCGGTTTTGCATTTCGCCTTCCAATCAGGACAACAGGGCAACCAGTACGATAAAGAATGGCGCACTCGCTAGGAGTGAATCGATGGAATCCAATATTCCACCTCTTCCAAAAATTATGGTACCGGAGTCTTTCACTTTGGCTCCGCGTTTGAATGCGGATTCGACCAGATCCCCGATATCACTGACAATCGCTAGAAGGAATCCAATCAACAATGCCTCACCCAGCGAGAACATCGAACGCATCGAAGGAATGAAGCGCACCCAAAGGAGACTTAAGAGCATGGTGGAGAGTATGCCGCCAATAAAGCCGGCAATACTCTTGTTCGGACTGACAGCGACAATATTCCGATTCTTTTTTCCCAGCCACATACCGAATACATAGGCAAAGGTGTCATTGCCAAACACCAATAGGAACAACATGAGTAGCAGGTTGGTACTTTGTTGGTGTAGGAGGATACGGATAAGGAAAATGGAAAAATAGCCGGGGTAGATCAAAAGGAATACGGTTCGACCGACACGATCGATTGTGGAGGAGAAATCGTCTTTTGCTCCAACGAAGATCTCTTTGGCAAAACCGGCGATCAACAACAATACGAAAGTGATATCCAATATCGGTATGGTAGGCATATACACCGATTCGATGAATTGCATCGCTGGAAGAAGGACCGGAGTCCAATAGGGTACCAATGGCTTTTCATCGGATCGGAACAGCATTCCCCGCATTTCATAACTGCCGCTGAATACTGCGAGTACAGTAAGAATGGCAAATCCCAGATGATGGTAGTGTGGTAGGAAATAGATGAGGCTGAAGAGGGCAGGGACACTGGTAAAGGTAAGTATCAATCGCTTTCCGAGACTAGTCATGTCGGAACCCCTCCAAACCTTCTGGCACGGTGTGCGAAGTCGTCACATGCCGATTGTAATTCTTTAGCGCCCCAATCGGGCCAGAGTGTATCATAAAATGCAAATTCGGCATAGGCGGCATCCCAGAGCATGAAATTGCTCAATCGCTTTTCGCCGCCGGAGCGGATTATCAGGTCGACAGGAGGGATAAAGGCAAGGTCAATATTCGAACGGATATCTGTTGCCGTTATGCGAGCATCGTCAGCACGTTTTTCCAACCACCGGTTTACCGAACGGACGATTTCATCATGTCCACCATGGCTTATGGCCAAGGAAACGGTAAGTCGATCAAGATGTGCGGTTGCATCTTGCGTAGCGATCACGGCATCACGGGCAGCATTGGTCAATGTTGTGATATCGCCACGAATCAAGACCCGCGCACCGACCCGTTTGTAAAAGTCGATTTCACTGTATAGTCGACTGGCAAGGAGATCCATGAGGTATGCGACCTCTTTTTTCGGCCTATTCCAGTTTTCCGTGGAAAAAACATAGTAGGTGATGTAGGGGATGCCAAGACGAGACGCTTCGGTGGTGACCCGTTTCGCGGCTTTTACACCCTCATAATGGCCGGCGGTGCGAGGCAAGCCCCGTTTTGTAGCCCAACGCCCGTTGCCGTCCATGATTACCCCAACATGCTTTGGGTACATGTCGGGGAGTACATCCAATTCGAGGTTGCCCACGTTCAGATTTCCAATATCTCTTTCTCCTTATCGGTCGCCAGGTCATTGATCTGGGCGATATAGGAGTCGGTCATTTTCTGGGTTTTGTTCTCAAGGTCCTTCTGTTCATCTTCAGAAATATCGCCGGATTTTTGCAATTTCTTGATCTCGTCGATTGCCTCGCGTCTGATATTGCGAATTGCGACCCTACTTTGTTCAGCAGTGTTCTTCGAGCTCTTCGCGAGTTCCTTGCGGCGATCTTCTGTCAAGGGTGGAAAATTGATGCGTAACAATTTTCCGTCGTTGTTCGGATTCAAGGATAGTTCCGATTTTAAGATGGCACGTTCGATCGGAGCCAGCAGTGTCTTGTCCCAAGGCTGGATAACCACAAGTCGTGCCTCGGGGATGGAGACACTCGCTACCTGCGATAGCGGAGTCTCCTGACCGTAATAATCGACTTTGATTTTATCGAACAAAGCAGCGGTGGCACGTCCTGTACGAAGAGCACTATACTCTTGTGCAAGTGCGGCAACACTTTTCTTCATTTTAGCTTCACATGTTTCCAATACCGATTGCATATACAACCTCCAAAAACAGGCCGCTCGGAAATGAATTCCGAGCGGTCGAATTACACTAACTACTCTTCGACCCCAACACGATAATACGTGAATCCGGTGATCGAAAGCTTGGCCCCGACGTCCTTTGAAAGAGCGGCGAGTACCTTCTCGACAGATTGGCTGTCGTCTTTGACGAACGGCTGTTGCAAGAAACAAACTTCACTGAAGTGTTTGTTCAACTTGCCCTGTACGATACCAGCGACAACCTTCTCGGGCTTGCCCAATGCAAGGGTCTGGTTCGTAAAAATCTCTGTCTGTTCTTTCACGTAGGCTTCATCTGCCTCCGAACTATCCAAGAAGCGGGGAGAGAACGCCGCGACATGCAATGCGCAGTCGAACGCGAACTCTTTGACCGAATCCTGGGCAAAAGCTTCACTCTTGTCCGATTCGAACTTTACAAGTACGGCCAACGAACCCTCGCCGTGCACATACTGTGAAACAAATTGGTTTTCAGCAACATCGATAGACTCAAATCTCTTGAGAGACATGTTCTCCTTGATTTTGGTGATCAAGTCCTGAACCTTTGCTTCCATTTCAGGAACGATGGTGGTATAGCCGTTGGCGACAACATCCTTGCAGAGTTCTTCACCAAGTGCGACAAAATCTTCATTACGTGCAACGAAGTCGGTCTCACAAGCCATTTCCAATATGACAGCCTTGCCGTCTTGAACCAAGGTGAATGTACGGCCATTGTTGGTCGCACGACCAGCCCGTTTGGCAACGGCGGCCAATCCCATTTCCTTGAGGATCTTCTCTGCTTTGGCAAAATCGCCTTCAGCCTGTACCAAAGCCTTCTTACAATCCATCATTCCGGCGCCAGTGGCGTCGCGTAATTTTTTTACAATCTCAGCGGTAATTTCCACGTGTTACTCCTTACTTGTAGGTATTAGTCCTTGTACAGAATTTCTTCATCGACTTCAATGCCACCCTCGGTAACTTTTACACTCTTGACTTTGGGGACTTCTTCATCGATATCTGTGGACTTTTCTTCTACAACCTCGAATTTGGTGAAATCGGTATCTTCATCATCTGTGGCAAAGACCACCTCTTCCTCATCTTCAACCACTTCCTCTTTCGCAACGTCGGACTCTGTGGATTCGATTTCAGGGAGGGTTTCAATAATTTCGATTCCAACTTCCTTATCTGCATCAAGCACTGCATTCGCGATGATCTCGACGAACAGCGAAATTGCGCGGATAGCATCATCATTGCCCGGAATCGGGTAATCGATGTTGGTAGGATCACAGTTGGTATCTACAACAGCAATTACTGGGATTCCGAGACGTTTTGCCTCCGATACAGCAATAGCTTCCTTTTTGGTATCAATGATGAAGATTGCACCGGGCAGATCCTTCATTTCCTTGATTCCACCAAGGTTCTTTTCAAGTTTTGCCTTCTCCTTGAGGTGAAGGGCAATTTCTTTTTTTGTATAACTTGCGAATGTACCATCGACTTCTTCCTTCTCAAGCTTTTTGAGACGGTTGATGGATTTCTTGATTGTGGTGAAGTTTGTAAGCATACCACCGAGCCAGCGGTTGTTCACATAGGGCATGCCACAACGTTTAGCTTCGTTTTCGATAGTTTGTTGAGCTTGCTTCTTCGTTCCGATGAACAGAATAGACTTGCCCTGCTTGACTTGTGAACGCACAGCCTCATAGGCTTCGACGATACAAGTGCTTGTCTTCTGCAGGTCAATGATATGGATCCCGTTTCTCTCGGAAAAAATGAAGCGGGCCATTTTTGGATTCCATCTTTTGGTCTGGTGACCAAAATGTACGCCTGATTCAAGCAGGCTTTTCATGGTGACTACGGACACAGTTCCTCCTGTGACGGGTTTAATAGAATGCCCTTAGGGCATAAAAAAATCCCGTCCCCTTCGCTATTTCTCACCCTAAGGTGGATATTCCGCTCCGTCAAAGACAGCTCGGTTAAGACAATATGGCAGAAATCGCCTTTATTGGCAAGCCCACGACGGTAGCATAATCGCCCAAAACCGACGCAATGAACATATTTGCCAAACCTTGGATACGGTAGGAACCTGCGGCACCCTTCCAATCCCCGGTCTCGAGATAGGGTTCGAGTTCGTCTTGCCCTATAGGTCTGAACGTAACCAAGGCTTCGTCGCTGCCACTGACAATCTTTGGCGGGTTTCCGGATTCGGCAGGCAACCATAGGGAAAAACCAGAATAGACCGAATGGGTTTTTCCTGAGAACAATTCCATGTGGTATCTTGCTTCCTCGCGATCTTGTGCTTTCCCAATGAGCAATCCGTTGCAACCAACGAGAGTATCCGCGGTGAGAACAGGTAAGGATTGGGTCCCGTGCCTACTCATGAAATTCTCCATTTTCCGTACCGCCAAGTGCTCCACAACCTCTTTGCCTACAGTTCCTCCATGATATTCGTCGCTGTCGGTTGGAATTACCAGAACCTTGCAGCCAAGGCGTTCCAACAGGGCCTTGCGACCCGGAGACTGAGATGCCAGCACCACCGAGGGGAGCAATAGGGAAAAATCGCTATCAATTTCCGGAATCGTGAATGCCAAGTAGTGCCTCCATTTCATCTATCTCTTGATGCAACAACAACCATTGTTCCTCCATGTGCCCGTGTTCAACTTCCAGTTTTTCCTTTTGTCGCAAGAGACGGGTGATGGATTCACTGTTGGAATAATTCTTTTCCAAAGACATGTCATCGAGTATCTTGTTCTTTTCCCGTTCCTTCCCGGCTATGGCTTCCAGCAGTTCCTCAGCCTCATCATGCATGTTCCTCAACCGGTTCTTGATGCGGTTGGTTTCTTTCCATGAAATGGCGGCTGTTTCCTTAGCCTGGGATTTACCTGATTCGCCAACGTTCCGATCCTCGGAGGGCAACTGTTCAATGGCCTCCTTTTGTTCGAGTTTCCATGAGAAGTAATCGTAGTCGCCTTCAAAGAATTCAGGGGCATCCTCACTCAGATAGAGGATGCGGTTGGCGATATTCTTGATGAAATGCGTATCGTGGGAAACGAACACCACAGTCCCCTTGTACTGGCGGAGTGCCTGCAGAAGCATTTGCTTGGCATTGATATCGAGATGGTTTGTCGGTTCGTCGAGAATAAGCAGATTGGCAGGGTGCAACAGTATCTTCAGCAACGCAAGTCTGCTGCGTTCCCCGCCGCTAAGTACCGACACCTTCTTGTCCACATCGTCATCACTGAAGAGAAACGATCCGAGCAATGATCTGAGTCGGGGAATATCCGACGTATCCGAAATCGTTTCCACCTCTTCAAGAATCGTATTGCCATAATTGAGGGTGTGTTCGGTATCCTGTGCGAAATATCCGACTTGTACCCCTGTTCCAAGGCCAATCGTGCCTGAGAATTCACTATCGATCTGTGCCAGCATACGCAACAAAGTCGATTTGCCGGCACCATTTCGACCGGTCACGGCCAATCGGTCCCCCTTGTTTACCATCAGGGACAAGTCTTTGAATATCTGCAGACTGCCATAGCTCTTGGACAGATTGTCCACCGTGACGATATCGTTTCCACAATGGGGAGGGAGGGGAAATGCGAATGAAAGCTTACGAAGATGTTGTGGAATTTCAATGATTTCCACTTTCTCAAGTTGCTTCTCGCGACTTTGTACCTGACGTGCCTTCGATGCTTTGTATCGGAACCGTTCGATGAATTGTTCGGTCTTCTCCAATTCCTTGCGTTGGTTCTTGTAAGCTTTCTCCAATTGGGCCAATTCCTGTTCACGTTGGAGTTGGTAGGAGGAGTAGTTGCCGCTATAGCGGGTCAATTTCCCGTTGAACAATTCATATACCTCGGTCACCGTATCATCGAGAAAGTCCTGGTCGTGGGAGACGATCATGACAGCCCCACGATACTGTTTCAGGTAATTACGAAGCCATATCCTGGCTTCGATATCGAGATAGTTGGTCGGCTCGTCGAGCAACATCACATCCGGATCCTCGACAAGCACCTTTGCCAATGCGATACGCATCTGCCAACCACCACTGAACTCGTCGCATTGCCGCTGGTTGTCCTCCTGGGAAAATCCAAGTCCCTTGAGTATCTGTTCGATTACCGCCTGTCGACGATAATATGAGCTGTGGAGCAGGAATTCCTGCAAATCGTGCAATTCCTCCAAGTAAGGAATGGAGTCGCGGTCCTCGGTGCAGGTGGCGAGCTTCGCCTCTATCTCCCGCTGACGTTCAAGGTAAGTCTTGAAACGGTGGTATCCCTTTTCCACCTCCACATAGACGGTATTCGCTTCATGTACGATATCTGACTGGGGCAGATAGGAAATGCGCATGTTCCGGCCCATCGTTGTCGTTCCATGGTCGCTTCCGATCTGGCCGCTGATTATTCGTAATAGCGTCGATTTGCCCGAACCGTTGCCACCGGTCAATGCGGAGCGCGAATTGTCGGAGAGTGTGAATGATACATCCTTGAGCAAATCCCTGTCACCGAAAGCGAGATTGATATTTTGTACTTGAAGTGTGCCCATGTACTCCCCATATAGTCGTAAGGTGTTGCAGATTCATGTTGTTACGAGTATTATGAAAGTTACCATAACGGCGCATCGGGATGCAAGGAGTCCTTCTTGGCGTCAATACTTTGAATGGGGTATGGAGGCTCTCCGGTGATTTGTTTGGTTCTTTCTGGTAGTACAATCGAAGAGAATATATCCCAGTTCAAGCGCAATCGAGAATATGTGGATTTGGTTGAGTTGCGTATCGATCTTTTGGATGAATCCTCCCGGAGTCTTGCGTCCAAATTTCCCGACATGGTTGATCTACCCGTAATTCTCACCTGTAGAAGACAATCAGATGGTGGGAAGTATGTCGGTTCCGAAAAATCGCGGGGAGCACTTCTGGAATCCTGTCTGGACGGCAACTTCGCCTATGTGGATATAGAGGACGATGTCAAACGTTCCGCAACTGAACAGAAGGCTCGGGAACGTAAAATCAGGATTATCCGGTCCAGACATGATTTTACCGGTATGCCTTCCGACATCTTCCATAGGATTTCCAAAATAGCAGCCAAAGGCGACATTCCGAAAATGGCCGTCACTCCACAATCTGTGCTCGATTTGATCACGCTGTTCAGGGTGAAGACCGAATTGGCTGCAGTAGGGGAAAAAATTGTCCTTGGTATGGGGGATTTCGGATTTCCGTCACGAATCCTATACAAAAGGGTAGGGTCCATGCTTACCTACTGTGCCGACACTCCTGTTGCCCCCGGCCAAATCTCGGCGCAGAAGATGAAGGAATTGTATCGAGCCGATACGGTTGACGATAGGACGCATATCTTCGGTGTCATTGGGAATCCGGTATTGCATTCATTTTCCCCTGAAATCCAGAACCCCGGTTTCAAGGGGATAAATTTCAATGCGATATATGTACCGTTCCACGTGGATTCGGTACGTTCCTTTTTTATCCTGGCTGAAATGATCAAGATCTCCGGTGTTTCCGTTACCGTGCCCCATAAGCAGAATGTACTTCCGTATCTAGGCAAAATTACTCGGGAAGTGAAGCAGATAGGTAGCTGCAATACGGTTGTACGGGCAAAAAACCTTTGGATGGGAACCAATACCGATTATTATGGCTTTGTGGATCCGTTGTTGGTGGATATCGACAACAAGACCATCCAGAGCGCACTGGTTGTCGGTGCCGGAGGTGCCGCCAGGTCTGTCGTCTGGGCATTGCGCAACCATGGCTGCAAAGTAACCATCGTCAACAGGAACGTCGATAGGGCGAAGAACCTTGCACTCGAGACCATGGCTGCATTCGATAGTTTGGACAATGCGAAGAACTATGAACATGTGGATTTGATCGTACAGACTACTTCTGTGGGAATGATCCCCGATTCCGATAGTGACCCGATCCCTGATTTCAAATTCAACAAGAACCAGACAGTGTACGAACTGGTCTATCGGCCGAAGTATACGAAAATGTTGGATCGGGCACACAAATCGGGTTGCAAGCTGCTGTTTGGTATCGATATGCTTATCCGGCAGGGCAAGTTGCAGTTCGAATCGTTCACCGGCTACCATTATCCCAAACGGTTGGAACAAACCTTACATTTGAAAGAAGATTGAACGACGTAGCTTTCTGACCTTGAATATCTTTTCAATTGGGAGGACTTTTTCCTCGCCGTCGGGAAGTACCAGCACGCGTATGGATGCATCTTTTGTCGAGTTGATCAATTCCTTTGCTTCGGTAAGCAGTATCTGGGAGTTGCCGTCATGGTCCAATATGTGCAGTTCCAGCAGCTCGACAGTGGAATTGACTGCCGCCTTGCATAAATTGATTTTACCTTGGAAATCGAAACCGCTCGCTTGCATTGTCTGGGTCCGACCTTGGACCGCACTGATTTGTGAGGGGACTAGGATCAACTTGCGTTCCAATCGGGCCAGCATTTCCTCCTGTTCCCCTTTGTTCGATGCTTTGGCAAGGATAGCTTTCCTCAAATCCTTTTGGAAATCCAACGCAGTAGGTTCGGTAGGCTCGGGCTGTCGGACAGCCAATATCCGAATCGGTTCCTGTATGGGACGAAGAGTCTCCATATCTGACTGTCCAATCGACGATTCGATGGAAGTCGACGTATGGTGTGCCACTTCGGTGATGCTTCTTGGTAATAGTCCGATTCCCGTAGATGATAGGATTTCACGCCATTGCGCTTCCGAGTTTCGGGAAAACAAGTACATGCCATCGGCAATACGAGAAATTAAAAACGGCTGCAATGTGGGAAGCGCCTCGATGATCCGGCTCAGACGTTCATTCGCTTTCACGAGGATACCGTCATAGATGACAATCGATGAGAATTCTTCTTTCCAGTGTCCGATAAGGTTTTGAAGTCCTTGTGGAATCGATTGGGTAAGACCTTCCAGATACCGGAGGATTTCCTCGACAGTGAGACCAAGATCAAAAGCCCTCATGATAGTGGCTTTATTGACCTCATAAGAAGTGACGACATCCACTTTTCGTACGAACGCAAGACAATGCAACAAATCCTTGCCGTCGACAACCGGGACACCTTCGGTGAATGAAATGGTAAGGTCGCTATCGATAGCAGGTTGCAAGTGGGGTTGATCCAACAGTTCCTTTTTAGGTTTCTGTACTGAAGTTAGACCGACGGTAAAAAGGAGGGCAATGAATTCATCCATATTTGCGATCGGAAGCCTGCTCCTATAGGAAGCCATGAGACACGCCGTTCTCAGGCCTCTGGTATGGTAAATCGGAATAGTATCGAGTAATGTCGACAAGATGATGAAGAATGCGCGAAAGGGGACATCCTTCGCAATTTTGGGTGCCTGGGGTTGGATTGAGGCAAGTGCGGTCTGGAACAAGAACAACTGCAATTCCCCAGGATCCTTTGATAACAAAGCTTGTGCCCGATTGATATCGATACGGGTTGAACGGCCTTGCTCGATAAGTATTTTTTCTCCAAAAAGCATACGGTTGTACAATAATATCCGTTCGATGAATGGGGCATCGTCCTGACCGAATACACTCTGGATGTATTTGGTGGCAAGCACCTTCTCACTCTTTTCCCGTGTTCCGAGGGTCGTATGGATATGGAGGCTGAGCAAAGCCCGTACAATGCGGGGATCACCTCCGAGGAACCGGTAGTACGGAGTGTCCGCATCCGAAGCAGGCGCGAAAATATCTTCCAGAGCCAAGGAGGAGGCAAGAAGCCTGTCGACCACAAGAGGATTGATCATCAACCCTGCGGTATGTTCGAACGTATCGGGGTTTGGGACAAGCAACAGGCGTTCCTCAAGGTTCACCACGCTTTGCTGCAAGGTCGCGTATGATATCGAGTCGCTGAAAATGGAACACAGTTCGTCTTGGGTAGGCGAACCCAATACGTAGGCACCGCTCAACAACTGTTTGTCGGTGGGAGAAAGGCTTGCTTCGACACGGGCAAGGAATTCGTCGGTTGAGAATAGTGTGGTCAACTTCTTGGTGAGCAAAGGCTTGTGGAAAGGTGTAGGAACCTTGCCGATAAAATTCCTGACGATATCCAGGAATATCGTATCGGGCAAGATCGCCAACGAACGTTCCCATATATGTACTTGCGAGCGCGTGTCTTTCATTCCCAAACCTCCACATGATAATTGTATCCTTGTTCGGTCAAGAATTTTTGACGATTTGCACTGAACTCCTCTTCGGAAGAATAACGTGTAACCAACGAATAGAAATGTGAGCTCTGCTTTTTGGGCCGAAGGATACGACCGAGCCTTTGGGCTTCCTCCTGCCTGGACCCGAAGGTGCCCGACACCTGGATCGCGACAGAAGCATCAGGAAGATCGATTGCGAAGTTCGCAACCTTCGAAACAACCAGTATCCGTTCCTTGCCTTCCCTGAAAAGCCTGTAGAGTTCGTCACGACGGGCATTTCCCGTCGCACCCGTGATAAGCGGTGCTCCCAATTCCTTGGATATGATCTTCAATTGATCCAGATATTGTCCAATGACGAGAATGAAATCCTCAGGATGGTTGTCGATAAGATCCTTTACGATTTGCATCTTCTCAGGATTTTCACTCGCAATACGGTATTTCTCCCGTTTGCTGCCAATTGCATATTTAATTTCCAAATTCCTGGGCAATGGCACACGTATTTCTGTACACTCCGCTTCTGCTATCCATCCTTGGCTTTCCAATTCGCTCCACGGGACATCGTAGCGTTTCGGTCCGACCAGGGAGAAGACTTCATCTTCCCTATGGTCTTCGCGAATGAGTGTGGCGGTAAGTCCTACCCGGTGGACCGCTTGGAGTTCGGCGGTAATCTTGAAAACGGGAGCAGGCAACATGTGTACTTCATCATAGATGATAAGGCCCCAATTCCCTTCCTTGAGCACGCGCATATGGGGGAAGTCCGCATCCTTGTCAGGGCGCCAAGTCAGGACTTGGTACGTGCAGACAGTAATGGGTCTGATCTCTTTGCGTACTCCGGAGTATTCTCCAATTTGAGAGGGATCGATATCCAGTTTGTCCGAGATTTCCGCAATCCATTGGTGTACAGCGGCAACATTGGTGGTGAGAATCAACGTCCGTGTTGAAAGACGGGTAAGGATTTCCATACCCACGATAGTCTTGCCGGATCCACAAGGAAGGACTATGGTTCCGTAGCCGGTACCGGGTCCACCGTTTCCGAGAACCGAATCCGCCGCAAACTTCTGGTAATCCCGCAACACGAATTCTACGCCTCGGGATGAAGTGCTGCGGAATGCTACAGGAACCGGTTCCCCGTGCTCCAAGGGAATCCGATCGTCGACAGGAAACTTCAGCTTTATCAATTGCAATTTCAATTCGCCCCGTTGGTATCGCGGTATGAGAAACCCGTCTTGAACTGGTGTCAACATTGCGGAAATTTGCTTCCGAGCCATGATTTCCCGTACAAACCGTTCATGGAAAATCTTCAACAGATAGACTTCCTCATTTTCTGGATAGGGTAAAAGCTGGATACAACCGAAACGGCCACCGATATCCCGTATATGGAACACCACCTGTTCCGGCAATGCATACCGCGACCATTTCTCCAACCGACCCAGCACTTCCTCGACACTGATTCCGGCAGAAGCCGCATTCCACAGGCTGATAGCCGAAATCGCGTAGGTATGCACATGTTCGGGGGATTTGACCAGTTCGGCAAACGCTATAAGGTCATTGCGGGCTTCTTCCGCCGCAGGGGAATGGACGTCCAGCATCATACTGAGATCGCTTTGGATAATGAGGGGCTTATCGTCCATATTGTTCATACCATAAGGACAACAGGGTAATTGCGGCCATAGCTTCTACCACAGGAATTATGCGGACACAGATGCAGGGATCATGACGTCCTTCAACGACGATCGTCTGCTCGTTTCCTCCAATATCGATGGTCTTTTGTGGTCTGCCGATCGATGCTGTCGGTTTGACAGCTGTTCGGAAAAGCAAGGTGTCTCCATTGGTAATTCCTCCATTCATACCACCCGCATGATTGGAGAGAAATCCATTGGAATCCATCTGGTCGTTGTTCTCTGAGCCCAGACGGGAAGCGACTGAGAATCCATCGCCGAATTCAATACCCTTTGTAGCCCCGATGGAAAGTATCGCATGACCAAGAAGTGCCTCTACCTTATCGAATACCGGCTCTCCCAATCCTGCCGGCAACCCGGTTATCCTACATTCGATGATACCACCGACACTATCGTTGTCTTCACGGACCTTCTCTATAAGCTCTTCCATCTGGATTGCAGCGGCGGCATCGGGCGCACTTACACGGTTTGTGCCGATTATGGAGTAGTCCCTCGCCTCAGCGACGACGGTACCGATCTGTATCGCGTATGCTTGGATATCGATGCCTTTCTGTGAAAGGACTTGCATCGCGATAGCTCCTGCCGCCAATCGTGCCGCAGTCTCCCGGCCGCTGGAGCGACCACCGCCTCGCCAATCCCTGATACCGAATTTCTGTTGCCAGGTATGGTCGGCATGTCCAGGCCGGTACAATTTGGAGATATCGTCGTAATCTCCCGAGCGCTGGTTGGTGTTTCGGATTATGATCGCGATAGGGGTACCGGTGGTCTTGCCTTGAAAGATTCCCGATACTATCTCGATCGCATCCGGTTCCTGACGCTTGGTTCCCAAAGGGTTTCCCCCAGGTCGGCGCCGCTGCATTTGGCGGAAAAGATGATCCATATCTATTGAAAAGCCACTTTCGAGACCATCGATTACCACACCGAGCGCATCTCCATGAGATTCGCCGAAAGTGGTGATCCTTAGTGTTGTTCCGAACGTATTTCCCGACATTGCTCCTCACTTCCGATCAATTCCGCTAGAGTTTTTGCAAGGATTTCTGCATTTTCTTGAATAGATCGGCAATCGGACAATGATACCATAAAATCGGCAACCTGCCTATATCGCGCATTCCTTTCAACAAACAGCGTGTGGAAGGATAGTTCGGGGTTCTCGGCAGAGAGAAAAGGGGGGAGTCCTCCACGCATGATCCTGTGGAACAAGACTGTTTCGTCGACAGCAAGATATATGATTTTTCCCGTTGATTTCATGAGTTCTACGACCGGTCCGTTGTCACAGACACCTCCACCGGTAGCCAAGACATGCAACCTGTCCGAGCAATTGCGTGTGAATTTTTCAATAGCTTGGAATTCAAGATCCATAAATGCGGCTTTTCCAAATAGGGTGTAGAATTCACGCAGTGTGCCGATGGACGAAGGCAGCAACATTTGGACAAGATCATCGGAATCGATGAAATCTATTTCGTGTGTACCTTTAAGCAATTCGACGGCCGACCGTCCTACATTGCTCTTTCCCGAATGCTTTATTCCTGTCAAAAACAAGATATCCATGCAGTTCCTCAATTGTTCTCGTCGAACAATGCCACCCACTTTTGTGGATATCGGGTGCCTGCATGTTCACGCTTGATTTTGATCATACGTCTTCTTTGACGACGCGATGCCTTGTGGAATTTCCTCAACTCTATACGTTGCATATATTCGGATTCCTTCAGATTCTTCATGGTGTCGATAAGATGCTTGTTATCGGGGACAACCATTTTCAGGGCATACCGAAATGTGATGATCATGGTGTACCATAACAGTACGATTACGAGTGGAACGATTTCACGGACATTGCGGTCCGGACTTATCTCCACCCGATACGTGCCTGAAACCATTCCTGTAGCTATCTGATAGAGAGGATTTATACTGATATAGAGGAAAGTCAGGGAAATGACCAATGGAAGGACCCAGAACCATCCCTGCCTCGACACGATGAACCGAAGGCAAGCGACAGCGGAGAGGAAGCAGAGCAATGTGGTGAAAATAGCTACCAGTAGCATCAGCATATGGAACATGATACCATGCAGGATGCCGATAGGGAAGTATTGCCGTTGGGCAAGAGGGGATGAAATGGATAGAAAACGAGTATTCGAGAATGGATTGTCGGTAGAAGTCCTCGAGCATCGTATGCATACCAGGACCACCGATGTGCGCGGAGAATTCTACCGGGATACCACTGCGATTATCCACAGTTCGCCTTTCAGGAGATTGAAACATAAGACCCAGGTATTCTTTGCTCCAAGCAATGACCACATTTGTACTCGAATGGAGCATGTGCTGCATGTTGCATCGATTGCTTCTGCCATCTGCAGGGGCTTGGGACTCGATACTGAATTGGCTTGGGCAATCGGAATGGGGCACGACTTGGGCCATACTCCTTTCGGTCATGTCGGCGAACGGATCTTGGCTTCCATGATGAAAAGCAAGGGGTTCACCGGTTTCGAACATGAGTTGAATTCGTTGAGGATCGTCGATTTTCTTGCGGACCATGGCAAAGGAATGAATCTCACATATGCGGTACGTGATGGAATCGCATGCCATAACGGGGAACGGTTCGAACAGTCGGTGATGCCGCAGTTCATCGAGAAGGACCTTTCGGCAATGACGAGCCGTGCAGAGGCGATTCCCGCGACATGGGAAGCTGCGGTGGTTCGGTTCTCCGACCAGATCGCATACCTCGGACGTGATTATGAGGATGCCTGCCGATTGTCGATAATCGATCCTGCTTCGATTCCAGCGATAGTTGTCGACAGGTTAGGGACAACCAATGCCAGTATCATCAATACCCTGGTAAACGATATCATCGACACCTCACGTCCCGAATCGGGCATATCGTTTTCTGATTCGATATTCGAAGCCGTTCTGGCGATGAAGGATTTCAACTACCGCTCGATCTATCTGTCCCCCATGTTGGAAGGGTACAGCAAATATTTCTCCAGGTTGCTTACATTGATCGTGGATTACCTGCAGGGATTGTTCGACCTGTATGGATTTGATGAGAAACCCTATATGGAGGAGAAGAATATGCTGGCTGGTGGATTCGTATTGCATCTGAAGGAAATGCATCGGCCATACCTGCAACACGACGGCTCGATAGACAGGTTGATCTTCGATTATGTCGCTGGGATGAGTGACAACTTCTGTTTGGACTGTGCGAACGAGATACTCAAGCCCGATCATTTGAATGAAAGGATCGAGCAATCGATTACTGGAAAATGGTTCGACGTGAAGTAGCCTGTGCTATTTCAATTTGTGGGTTATGCTTTCAATTTCCTCAACGAACTGATCGACATTGTCGAAAGCCCTGTATACCGAAGCAAACCTGATATAGGCAACGGTGTCGATGGTGTACAATTTTCTCAAGGCCACTTCACCAATACTTTTTGAGGAAATCTCGCGCTTGGCTCCTGCCTTGAGCACAACCTCGTCCTCAATGTCTTGTACCAGCTGCTCGATCGTCTCTTGTCCGATATGGCGTTTTTCGGTGGTTATCCGGATACCGCGCTCGACTTTCTTGATATCGAACGGTTCTCGGCGACCATCACGTTTCACGACCATCAGTGGCTTTTCTTCTATACGTTCGTAGGAGGTAAAACGGTATCCGCATGCCAGACATTCCCTTCTTCGACGAATGGTGGAACCACTACTGTTCTGCCGCGATTCAAGTACTTTGTCATCCATATGACCGCAATGAGGGCATAACATGATGGATAGCTCCTTTTGAAAAGATAAATCACACTATAGCATACAATTGAAATTGTGCAAATTATCTACCACAGAATTTTGGAAAATTGGATATGGGAGGAAACTATTTGGACAATCAAGTCTATTTGTAAATAATTGGAGTTAAATGTTATTATTATGTTGAATGTAGGAGTTAGTTGTGATAATAATAACACAAGCAATCAGGAACAATCGAGGTGACTATGGAATCTGTCAGTACATCAGTAAAACGAATTATCGATCGGACGCCATTTTTGTATGAAATGCTCATCCAAGGTATCTTGAGCTACAGCAATTATGCATCGTCGATCCAACCGACCGTTGAGGAATTGCACGGAAAAGAAGTGAAGAATTCTGCGATTGTCATGGCAATCCGACGCTATGCCGAGGAATTGAGAAAGAAGGACACGGAGCAGAAGCAGTACGATTTACGCTATGAAATCATGATGAAGACCAATATCTATGACATCAATCTGGTTCGAAGCGACACCATAATGGCTAAATTGGGCGAGTTGTACAATTTGGTGACACCTTCGTCGGGAGATTTTTTGAATGTCACTATGGGAAGCCATGAAGTCAGCCTCTCGTTCAGCGAGAAATATCTGGATACCGTTACCGCGCTGACTGCTGGCGAGACTGTCTTACATAGGATGGGCGACCTTGTCGCGTTGTCCTTGGTATTCTCAGGTGATTTCATGTCTACTCCGGGCATAGTATACGAAGCTGTAAGAAAGCTTGCTTGGGAAGAAATCAACGTGAATGAGATAATCTCCACAATGAATGAATTGACGTTCGTCATTCGGAGAGATGATTCGATGGACGCCTTTACCGTTTTACAGAGTTTTCTCGGAGGTGCTTGATGCGACATACCCCAATACTGGTGACGGGTCCGGTCAATAGTGGAAAAACCACCTTGTTGTATACGCTTTGTTCCAGACTCGATTCGGCCGGATATCGGTTTGGAGGTGTTATCCAAGTCGCACCGCTGCCGAATCAGGAAAAAAGGGATTGGGTGCTGAGCGACCAGGGAACCGGTGATCTCAGATTGTTGCTGTCGACGGAAGAGCATCCGGAGTGGGAACGATATGGTCGTTTCTGGGTAGATACCCAGACTTTCACTTGGGCACATGAACGTATCATGGCAATGCATGACAGTACCGACTATATGACGTTCGATGAAATCGGACCCATGGAGCTGGAAGGGAAGGCCTTGCACGCAACTTTCAAGGCCGTTTTGGCATCATATGGCGGTACGGTCATAGCGGTGGTCCGCAAGCCGTTGCTCGAACGTGTGATGGAAACGTATGGAATATCTGGGGACAATGTGGTTATATTGCATGCCGACAAGCCTTGGGAAGAACAGTTGGAGAAGATTGTAAAGTGAATGAATTATTTTGGGTCCTCATGCTGGTGTTGAATTTCATCGCAATCATGATTGCATTTCGATTGTGGGGTCGTACCGGATTGTTTATTTGGATACCCGTCTCTGTGATACTTGCGAATATCCAGGTAACCAAGACGGTTGTTCTCTTCGGACTTGAAGCCACGTTGGGGAACATCGTATATGCCACCAGTTTCCTGGCCACCGATATCTTGAGCGAGTGCTTCGGGAAGAAGGACGCCGCCAAGGCCGTCGGTATCGGATTCTTTTCCCTGGTTGTCATGACCTTGTTCATGAATGTCGCATTGTTGTTCCAACCTGCGGCCTCCGATTTCGTGCAGGAGAGCATGGTGACGATTTTTGGCCTGATGCCGAGAATAGCCCTGGGAAGTCTGGTCGCATACCTGGTGTCGCAATTGCATGATATCAACGCATTCGATTATTGGAAAAGGAAGAAGCCCGAGGCGAAATGGTTATGGCTCAGGAACAATGCAAGTACGATGGTAAGTCAATTGATCGATACGCTGTTGTTCACAATGATCGCCTTCTATGGTGTCTATGGGTGGGATATACTCTGGCAGATCATGGTGACCACCTACTTGTTGAAATGGTTGGTCTCCGCGTTGGATACTCCCTTCATGTACCTGGCCCGACGATGGTATGAGGCTGGAAAAATATCTGATTGACCTGTGTTCAACCGAACAGGGTGGCCATGGTCGATACCGCTTCAGCCGTTCCGGATAGTACTATACCCTCAAAAGCCTTTCTTTCGAACAGCAATGCATCTGTATAGAGGAATGGGGATCCATCGGCGTATTGCACTGTCATTCCCTGCGATTCGAGCAATGCGTGGGCACCTGCGATATCCCAAGCGAAACAAGGTACCGAGACAGCTCCCTGAATGTGGGGATGGATCAACGGGGATATCATGTGCAGGATATTCGAGCCATAACACCTGATCTTGCCGTCGAACCGTTTGATCGAAATATATCTGGGAGCATGCGATGCCATTGCGATCTGTTCCAATGCGGTATGTTTGAGACGGGGTTTCAACACTTTTCCATTCAGCAACAATTCCTTTCCGGGATCCAGTCGGAGGAACATATCCTCACCCCGACTCAAACCCCAACGCGGAGCGTACACCATACCGCCTATACACCGTCGGTTCCTGTCGAGTATGCCCAGCGATATGCACCAGCCGGGAAGGCCTTGGCTATATACGTCGGTACCGTCTATCGGATCCAGAATGAATGTCAGGGGAGCGAGGGGGTTGAACGGTCGTATCGCTTCTTCTGTGACGACATTCGCTTCGGGAAAGAGTTCTGCGAGTGCGTTGCCGACCCGCTCGTTTATCGTGGTATCGGTTTTGGTAAGAACAGATCCGTCATCCTTGTAATCCCGGGATATGTCGGCTTGTGCGATACATGCGTAATCTCCCATTTCAGTCAACAACCGGGCTATATGATCATAAGCATCCATTGAATACCTTTCCTCTCTGTGCTAGGGTATGTGCGGTTATGCAACAACATATCGGTCCACTTGTGCAATCCTATATCAAAAGCACCGACGCGTACAAGTCGTTCAAACAGGATTGCTCCAATCGTCAGTTCATCGAAGGCCTGGAGGGGTATCCCCTTGCCGAGGCCCTGTCGGTGTATGCCCGCTCGCTGGACAGAAGGCTTTGGGCCCTTTGCCCAACCGAAGTATTCGCCATGCAATTGTGCAAGGATCTGCAGACCGCGGGAGTTCCCCATATCTACCTGCCCTCCAATGGGAAGCTGTTGTATAGTCCTTGGGAGGGAACCGATAGGGAATATTCGCAGTTGAAGGCGTTCGCAGCAAGTATCGAGCATCCGACCCGTATGGTTGTGACCCATCTGAGGGCCTTCGTATCGCCGGTGGTTTCCCTCGAGTCGCTGCAAGCGTCGGAATTGCACTTGCGGGTAAGCGAACCGTTCGATTCGACAACAATCGCGAATACGTTGTCGGCAGGAGGCTATTATCGCAGCCCGAGTACCGCGGTTCCTGGAGAATTCTCCATACACGGCGAAGTTGTCGACTTTTTCCCCTATGACAGCCCGTACCCGGTACGGATCTACGCCGATTGGGACCGCATTGAACGGATAACCTCCTTCGATCCATTGACACAGGACACGATAAAGACTCTCGGTCATATCAACGTTACGATTTTGAAGGAACAGCAGCAAGTCGAGACCGCAACCATCGATGCATACCTGCAGGAAAAGGATTATGTATTCTTTCTTGGAATGGAACGTCTCGAGACTTCTTTCCATTCCCTCATGGTCGAAGCCAAGGCGTTGTACAGGGATGCATTCCTTAAAGACCGCATGTCGCCAAAACCGGCCGAATTGCTGTTCGATTACCCGAGATTCTTCGAGACTTGGTTGCGATCAACAGTATTGGTAGAGGTAAGGGGACAGCGGAAGGGAGTCTTTGTTTTCGATGTCGATGGACCGCGGTCATTCTTCGGCAACTTTGTCATGCTGAAAGAAGAACTGTCCCAATTGATTGGAAATGGATACAAGGTCGTGATATTCGCCGGGTCCGACCTTCAACGCAAACGATTGAACAATATGCTCAGTCAATTTGCGTCTCTACAGGTGTTGGACCTTGAGATCAGTGGAGGTTTTTCAATAAGCAGCCAGAAACTGGTGGCAATATGCGACCACGAGATATTCGGAAGGCGCAAACAGGTTGTAAAGACACTGCACAAGGTCCAATCATCTCCGCTCGATTCGTTTGTAGACCTCAATGAAGGCGACCATGTCGTGCACATGAACTACGGTGTCGGAAAATTCCTCAAGATCGACCGGATCACCATGTCGGGAAAAGAACGCGACTATATCAAGATTGCCTATGCGGACAACGAAACACTTTTTGTTCCTATCGAACAAGCCAACTTGATCCAACGGTACATCGGCAGCGAGGGAGGAACTCCCAGGCTTGACAAATTGGGTGGCCAAGGTTGGGAAACAAAAAAAGCCAAAGCCAGGAAGTCCGCGGAGGAGTTGGCGGGAAGGTTGATACAGTTGTATGCCCGAAGGAAAAGCAGCAAAGGCTATCCGTATCCCAAGGACACCGATTGGCAGCTCGAATTCGAAGCTTCCTTCCCATTCGAGGAAACCGAGGACCAGCTTACCTGTATCGAGGATATCAAGCACGATATGGAAAGTCCTATCGTAATGGACAGGCTCATTTGTGGGGATGTCGGATACGGCAAGACCGAAATAGCACTGAGGGCTGCTTTCAAGGCAGTCATGGCGGGCAAGCAGGTGGCGATCCTGGCTCCGACAACCATTCTTGCAGAGCAGCATTATGAGACGTTGTTGCAGCGGTTGGGCCAATTTCCCGTCAAGGCTGAGGTCATTTCCAGAATTATCGTGAAGAAACATCAGAAGGAGATCCTGAACAGGCTGAAGGAAGGGCAAGTGGATATCCTGGTGGGAACACATCGGTTGCTCCAGAAGGATGTGGTCTTCAAGGATCTGGGACTGCTCATTATCGACGAGGAACAGCGGTTCGGAGTGAAGGACAAGGAGAAGGTGAAGGAGCTTAAGGCGAATATCGATTCGATCGCACTGTCGGCCACTCCGATCCCAAGAACCCTTTACATGTCCCTACTGAAAATCCGGGACATGTCCCTTTTGACTACACCCCCAATCCAGCGGCGACCGATCAAGACCGTCATCAAGGAATTCGATATTCCTACGATTGTCGGAGCGATCAGGTTCGAATTGAACCGTGGTGGACAAGTATTCTTTTTGCACAACCGTATCAATACACTCGTGGAAGTGGTGCAGATGCTTGGAAAGCATATGCCTGAAGTTGTGATTGAAGCGATCCATGGCCAGATGGACCCCGAGGAAATCGAGGATATCATGCGTCGGTTCATCCATCAGGGAATCCAAGTACTGGTATCTACGACGTTGATAGAGAACGGGATTGATATTCCAAATGTGAATACCATAATCATCGACAGGGCAGATCGCTATGGTGTGTCCCAATTGTACCAGTTGCGCGGGCGGGTAGGTCGAAGTGACCAGGAAGCTTTCGCGTATCTGTTTTATCCTGAATTGAGTGCTATCAGTGAAATCGCGGTCAAGCGTTTGAAGGTGATTTCGGAACATACGGAACTGGGAAGTGGTTTCAAGATAGCCATGAAGGATATGGAGATACGGGGGACGGGAAACCTGTTGGGCCGTGAACAAAGCGGACAGTTGGCTTCAGTCGGATTGGATATGTACTTGCGTATCCTTGATGAGGCGATCGCCGAATTGTTGAAAGACGGATCTGTCGAAGAGAGCAAGGAAGTGTTCCTTGAACTCGATTATTCCGGATTTATTCCCGATACATACATCAGCGAACCTTCGATCAAGTTCGATATCTACAAGAAGATAGCCTCGATTTCCAGCGATGTGCAGTTGCAGGCATTGACCGCCGAAATGGAAGACCGGTTCGGTACGATGCCTGAAGTGGTGGTCAACCTTTTGTACATCGCAGAATTGAAGATCATATGCCGAAAATTGTCGATACAACACCTGAAGGAACGAAATGGGGTGGTCACCGTGGAATTTGCGAAGGTCAAGGATATCGCTATCGATAAAGTCATGGAACTGTTGCGATTGGGTAATGGAAGAGTAGGGATTGACCAACGGAGAATGAATGTGCTTACGTTGCGTACCGACGCTGTCTCGTTGAAGGACAAGTCGTTGTTCATATTGGAAACACTACAAAGATTGGCATGATTCGGAGGATTGCATGGAACTTGGGACTGGACGGGTAGAGAGCCCGTCGGAGGATGGGAAACGGAGTATCAAGAGCTTTGTCTTGCGTGGATCAAGACTCGCCCCGTATCAAAAGGAAGCCTTGGAAACCTATTCGGGACAGTACGTACTACCATTCCAGGATCGGCTACTTGATTTTTCCGAGGTATTCGGGAACTCCAATCCTGTGATCCTGGAAATTGGTTTTGGTATGGGCCATACAACCGAACGAATTGCAACCCAAATGCCTCTGTCGAATTTCCTTGCGATAGAAGTTTTTCTCAATGGATTCACCAAGTTGTTGTCCGCGGTTGGAAGGCAGCAGATCTCAAACCTGAAATTGATGCGTTTCGATGCTGTTGAAGTGTTGAAGACCATGATTCCCGACGGAAGCATCTCCGGATTCCATATATTCTTTCCCGATCCCTGGCCGAAGAAGAAACACCATAAACGGAGACTTGTCCAATTGCCGTTTGCCGAGCTGTTGGCTAAGAAACTCTCTCCAGGAGGATACATCTACTGTGTAACCGATTGGGAAGAGTATGCCTACCAGATGATCGAGGTGTTCGATTCCGTAGAATCGTTGTATAACCCCCATGGTGGGTTCTCGCCCCCGCACTCGTGGAGACCGACCACAGGATTTGAAGAGAAGGGATTGCGGAAAAGCCATGTGATCAATGAGATTTGGGTAGAAAAAAGCCGAGGGTGACCTCGGCTTCTCTGATACAATCCCCCGCTTGGCGGGGCTTGGTTTACTCAAACGATACCTTCTCTACTTGCTTTCTTCCTCGCGGGCGGCCTTGGATGCCTTGATGACATCGTCGGCAATCTTGCCGCTGACTGTCTCATAGTGGTCGAATTCAATTTCGAAGGAACCGGTGCCACTGGTCATCGACTTGAGGTCGATGGCGTAGTTCAGCATCTCCGCCTGCGGCACTTCAGCCTTTACCATCTGGATGCCACTTCCCATATCGTCCTGGCCGAGCACCCGTCCGCGTTTCCCGCTCAAATCGCTGAGGATATCGCCGAGATACTTGTCCTCGACATACACCGAAAGCTTCATGAACGGTTCGAGGAGCAGAGGTCCTGCTTTCTCGATTGCAGATCGCATTGCTCCCTTGGCTGCAAGTCTGAATGCCATTTCCGAAGAATCGACCGGATGTTCCTTTCCATCGACAATGGTGATTCCAATGTCAACCAAGGGGTAATCGGCCAAAAAGCCTTCATGCATCGCATCTTGCAATCCTTTTTCAATACCTGGCATGTATCCCTTGGAGACCGACCCGCCTTTGATGGCATTGGTGAATGAATAATACTGCCCACGCTCGAGTGGTTCGATTTCTATGAGGACCTTGCCGTATTGTCCGTGTCCACCGGACTGTTTCTTATGTGCGTATTCGACGATTCCCGATTTTTTGGTGATGGTTTCACGGTACGCGATCCTAGGCAATTTGGTCAGGATTGTTATCTTCTGCTTTTCCTTCACCTTGTCCAATATCATGTTCAAGTGCAGTTCACCCATGCCACTTACGGTCGATTCCTTTGTCTCCTCATTGAATGCGATGCGGAAGGTGAGGTCTTCTTCCGTGATACGATGCAATGATTCGTTCATCTTGTCTTCGGATTTCTTATCACCAGCATGGATAGCCAACGAATAGATGGGGTGGGGGAACTTCAACGGTTGGAAACGATATCCTGAATCTGTGCCGACCAACGTCGCGTTCGTGTAGGTTATGTTGCTCTTCGCGATGACGCCGATATCTCCAGCCTGGAGCGCATCCACTTCAACCAGCTTCTTGCCAACCATACGGTAGACCTTTCCGGGTCGTTCCTTCTTTCCCAATTCGGGGTTTGTCAGATCCGTATCGCCTGCGATTGTGCCTTGTACGACTTTGATATACCCCAGTTTTCCCGAGAACTGGTCGATGGTGGTTTTGAATACATATGCGGATGCCGTGCCTTCGTTGCTGATCGCAATGGTTGATTCCTCATCACCTTTCACAATAAAGTCCATTTTTCCAACAGGTTTGGGGAAATTGTTCCTGATAAAGGTCAGCAGACTGGAAATACCCGAACATACCAGAGAGCTTCCGGCAAATACAGGGACGACCCGATTGTCGTTGAGTCCTTCCCGAAGCCCCCGACGGATCTCGTCAGGTTCCAATGTTCCGACATCGAAATATTTTTCAATGAGGTCGTCGGCTCCTTCTGCTGCCGCCTCGATCAACAGCAATTCGTATTCATCCATCAGTGCCGCATATTCCTCAGGAATTTCGCCGACGGTTTCCTTGCTGTTCGCTGCATAAAAATATGCCTTTTTCTCTATAAGGTTGATCACTCCCTTGAAGTCCTCGCCACTTCCCATAGGAATGGTGATGGGGACATAGGTAGCGGAAAGTTGCGCTTTCAAATTATTGAATGTAGAAAAGAAATCTGCCCGTTCTCGGTCTATTTTATTGATGAATACAGCACGTGGCTTGTTGCGGTCATTCAACCGCTTCCACAGCTTTATGGTTTCGATCTGTGCACCGTCACGAGCGTCTACGGTAACTAGCGCCGATTCGCAAGAACGGAATGCACTGATGACTTCTCCAATGAAGTCCGCAGTTCCAGGGGTATCGAGGAAGGTCAACGACTTGCCTTCGAATGGGATGTTCGCCATTGCTGTGTGGACCGACATTTGTCGGGAGACTTCTTCCTCGGTGTAGTCGCTCGTAGTCTTACCTGATCCGATTGTTTCTGCCCGGGAAATCACACCACTATGAAACAGCATCTGTTCCAATAATGAGGTTTTCCCGGTACCGTTGTGGCCTACGATGGCAATGTTCCTTACGTCAGTACTGGATACGCTCATATTTCCTCCTATGGAGAGCATCAATAGATACTCAAAGGATATGGTAAATCCATACTTGTCATCTGTCAAACTATTTGTGGACAGATGTCCTTTTTCGCTGGCGTATCGCGGGATTCCTACGGTGTGGAAAATCGAACCGGACGATTTGGAGGGACATGACCGGCGGCCGGAAATCCGGCCGCGGTACAGGTGGTGTGGTTTCCTGTTCAGATGGTTGCGATGTGTCCCGAATTACGATTTTCTTGCGAAATGGGAGAACTCCATGGTGAAGGTTCCTCTCCCCTGCGTTGAACTTCGTAGGACGGTAGAGTAGCCGAACAGTTGGGACAAAGGTGCTTTTGCAATGATATGGTCTGCCGTCGACCGACTTTCCATACTGTTGATCAAGCCGCCCCTGGCTGTGAGGCTGCCCATGACTTCCCCAACGTATTGTGAAGGAACCACGATATCGACACGCATGATCGGTTCCAGCAACACCGGTTCAGCATCACGTCCCGCGGACTCGAAGCATAGCGCTGCTGCGGCTTCAAACGCGAAGGTGGAAGCCGTGACCACGTTGTATGTGACAGACTCGAGCACAGTTTCGACATCGACAACCTCATACCCGAACCGGATACCCGATTTGATGGAATTCTCGATACCACGTTGGATAGCTTCGAACATTTCGGTGGGAAGATTCTTGGGGGAAACCTTGGAAGTGAACTTTGCCCCGCTGCCGGTGGACAGTGGGCGAATGGTCAATGTCACGGTTGCCGCATGTTCTTTCCCAGCCAGTATCTTGTTGAACACTTCAGTCTTGGTGACTTCCTGTCCTATGGATTCACGGTAGGTCACCTGCGGGTGCCCGACACGTGCGTCGACCTTCATCTCCTTGGTCAATCTGGTGACCAATACATCGAGATGCAATTCACCCATTCCCGAAATCACCAATTGTCCGGTATCCGCATTCTCCTTCCATGTGAACGTCGGGTCCTCCTGGGTCAAAATGCCCAGAGCTGCCTTCAACTTGTCCTGGTCGCTCATGGTTTTCGGTTCAATCGCAACCGAAATGACAGGTTCTGGAAATACCATGTTCTCAAGGAGTATCTGGGCACCTTCACTACCGATGGTATCTCCGGTTTGGGCATTCTTGAAACCTATCACTACTCCAATATCGCCGGCTTCCAACTGGTCAAGCGGTTCTGGCCTATTGGCATGCATGCGAACCAACCTGTTTATACGTTCCCGTTTCTTCTTGGTTATGTTGAGAATCGCCGTACCTTTCTTGATGACTCCGGAATAAACCCGGATAAAACAAAGTGGTCCTGCCTCGCGATCATGTTGGATCTTGAAGATCAAAGCCAGCGGTTGTCCATCCGGATCATGGTTCACCAGCACTTCATTTCCATGTTTGACCGAGATTCCTTTCAAGGGTGGGATATCCAGTGGGGAGGGGAGTAATTCCACAATCCCATCGAGTAAAGTCTGTACCCCGATATTTTTCAGGGAGGCTCCAACGAACACCGGTATCAGTTTCCGTTGTATCGTCGCTTTCCGAAGTGTCTTTATGATCATGTCACGTGGAATCTCTTCTCCAGAAAAATACTTCTCGGTGATCTCGTCGGAATGGGAAGCCACCGCGTCGATAACCTTCTCATACCAAATGGCGGTCAAATCTACGTATTCAGCGGGGACCGGACTGAAGATCATGCTGCTTCCGTTGTCGTTCACTTCGAAATCGATACGTCGGTTTCCAAGGATATCGATGATACCATTGAAATCAGATTCGGCGCCGATTGGAAGAAACAGCGGTACTGTCTGGATGGCGAATTTCTTCTCGACCTCTTCAAGGACCTGATAGAAATCTGCACCGAGCCTATCCATTTTATTCACGAATATGATGCGCGGAACCTTATAATGGTCCGCTTGGCGCCACACAGTTTCAGTTTGCGGCTCAACACCACTGACTCCACACAAAACGGCAACCGCACCATCGAGTACTCGCAGCGAGCGTTCCACTTCCGCCGTAAAGTCGACATGGCCCGGGGTATCGATGATATTGATCTTGTGCTCTTTCCAAAAACAGGTGGTCGCGGCAGAGGATATGGTAATTCCACGATCTTGCTCTTGTTCCATGAAATCCATAGAGGCTTCGCCATCGTCGACCTCACCGATCCGATGGTTCTCGCCTGTATAAAACAGGATCCTTTCGGTGGTTGTCGTCTTTCCAGCATCGATATGGGCCATTATTCCTATGTTTCGTATGAGCGTGTCGTCCATTACTAATTATCCTTGTTTGTTCATTCAGAGTCAAAAATTCGTACCCAAGGTTAAAATACTATCATAAAAGAGGTATTGAATAAAGACGGATGTCGATCAATCGTGTTTCAATGCACGCAAGGAGTTGAGGACCGCAAGAAGGGCAACCCCCGTATCGGCGAAAACCGCTAGCCACATGGTGGCGATTCCCACAGCACCAAGGGCCATCACCACACCTTTTATCGCTAGGGCGAACACAATGTTTTGCGTAACAATCGTAACCGTCTTCCTCGCATGGCCGATCGCAGCGGGAATGCGGGAGAGGTCGTCCGTCATTATCACGATATCGGAAGCCTCTACAGCAGCATCGCTGCCCATAGCCCCCATGGAGATGCCGACATCGGCACGCGCAAGTACCGGAGCATCGTTGACTCCATCACCAACAAACACTACCGTGGAGTTGGTTTGCTTTTTTTCGAGGAGCTGTTCCATGCGAGCAATCTTGTCCTGTGGCAACAACTGGCCGTAGAATTCACCGATTCCCAGCTCGTTGGCAGTATGCGAGACAGAACTGTTGGTGTCACCGGAAAGCATCACCAGATCTACAATCCCCAGCTTTTTCAGGGATCCCACCATAGGTATCGCTTCCCGCTTGGTCGTATCGGCCAACCGGATGCGCCCGACCACCGTATCGTCCACCGCGACCACTACCGAGGGACCGGCACTGGAGGTGGGGAAATCGAACGGATCTGCCACAACTTCACGCAGGTAGACTTCGGTACCGACACGTATGGTCTTGCCATGGCTGCTTCCACTGATTCCCCTGCCGGGAACCTCCTGGATATTCTCGGCGGCCGTGACAGTGTCCGTACACGCTTCAGAAATCGCCTTTGCGATCGGATGGGTCGAATGGGTTTCCACCGCAGATGCAAGCATGAGGATTTCTTGTGCATCGTATGACATCCCTGGGCGGATATCGACATGCGTAACCGAGAAGCGACCATGCGTGAGAGTACCGGTCTTGTCGAAAACGATGGTTCCGGTACGTGCCAGAGCCTGGATATAGTTGCCGCCTTTCACCAATACTCCCATTTTGGCCAGTCCACCGATACCACCAAAGAATCCAAGCGGCACAGAAATGACCAACGCACACGGACACGAGATCACCAGGAATACCAGAGCCCGGTACAACCACATCGAGAAGGGATCGGGACCGAAAAGGGGAGGCAGTACCGCTATCATTGCGGCGAGCAGTACGACGATCGGCGTATAGTACTTGGCGAACCGTGTTATGAACCGTTCTGTCTTTGCTTTCCGCAATCCGGATTCCTCGACGAGACGGAGGATGGTGGCGACAGTGGAATCGATGTATCTGTTGGTGGCCCGGGCATGCAGAACCCCAGAACCGTTTACACAACCGCTGATCAAGGCATCGCCCGGCCCGACATTACGCGGAAGCGATTCTCCGGTAAGCGCCTTCGTATCGAGACTCGATGAACCCGACAGCACGGTCGCATCTACAGGAATCTTTTCCCCTGGACGGACCAACAATGTGTCCCCGACAACTAGTTCCTCCGGCGCAAGGGTGAATTGCGCACCATCTCGAATCACTGTTGCGGAAACAGGTTTTATATCCATCAGTTTGGAGATCGACGCACGCGAACGCGAGACCGCAAGATCCTGGAAGTATTCACCCACTTGGTAAAAAGCCATGACTGCGACTGCTTCGGCATATTCACCTATGGCAAATGCCCCGACCGTCGCGATAGTCATGAGGAAGTTCTCATCGAACAGGTTGCCCCGCACCATATTGCGGATTGCCCGGTACACGACGTCGTATCCGGCGAACAGATAGGACAGCAGGAAGAACCCAAGGGCAAAAGGATTTGAAGTGGAGAGCGCTGCCAAGAGGGAAGCAAGCGACAATACGATGCGTAAAGGAACAATGAGCGCTTGAAGCCGGTTCTTCTTCTCCAACGACTCGGAGCCGGTCGATGTCGATGCATCAAGGCTTTGGAGCGTTGCCCCCGGCTCGGCCTTCCGGACCGTATCGGCTATCAGTTCACCCAAGTTCCTGTCGATCGCATGATCGGTAACGATTTCCATCTTGTTGTTCAACAGGTCTATCTGTGCCGAGCCGACTCCATCGAGTGCAGCTATCGCATCTTGGATACGAACCGCACAAACCGAGCAATCGACACCTTGGATCCTGTATTTTTGTTGCACGGACATGCTTACCCCTTTAAATATTCATATATGATTGAATATTCATATATAGAATATGCGCATCATCTTTCCGTGTCAAGTTCCTACAGATGATTTTTTATGCATGGACTGGCAAAACTACCTGAGGTATCCTGCCATAGGTCTTCAGGAGCACATGCAGCTCTTCAGATGGAAACAGACAAAACTGTTTGTCCGTCAAGCGCCATGCCCAGTTTTCCGGACCACAGGTCGAGGGGGTATTCATACGTGCGCTGTTATCCAAATTGAAGATATCCTGCACCGGGATAACCACATATTGGGCATGTGACGCGACAACCGCACGAATCATCGACATGACGATTTCCTCCCGGGGGCAGTGGAGGTATCGGCACGTTTCGGCCTGCAATCGTACATCGATCGATTTGAACCACCCCAAAGTCGTATCATTGTCATGGGTCCCTGTATAGGCGACGCACCCATACCCGTAATTGTGTGGAAGAAACTCGTCATGGGAATCCAAATCCCCCTGTGGATCCAAGGAAAACCCGAATTGGCAAATCTTCATTCCCGGGAACCCATTCGTATCGCGAAGCTGTTCCACCGACGGTGTCATCACACCAAGGTCTTCCGCGATTATCGGCACTTCGCCCAACACACGTCTGAGTGTTGCGAAAAAATCCTGTCCGGGAGCTTGGACCCAGGTGCCGTGTTCCGCGGTCGTTTGGCCCGCAGGCACTTCCCAATAGGCGTCGAAGCCCCTGAAGTGGTCGATCCGGAGGATATCGGTATATTGCAGGGCACGAGAAATCCGTTGTATCCACCAGCGGTATCCAGTGCGTGCGCAGGCATTCCAATCGTACACCGGATTTCCCCACAGTTGTCCGGTCGCACTGAAAAAATCCGGTGGTACGCCAGATAACGCGGAAAAATTGCCATTCGTATCGGTTTTGAACAATTCGGGATTGCTCCACGTATCGACACTATCGGCAGCGACGAATATCGGCAAGTCTCCGATCAGTTTGATGCCAAGGTGGTTCACATGGCGCCGGAAATCGAGCCATTGCTGGTGGAAAAAGAATTGCATGGCTTTCCAGACTTCGATTTCCTGTGCATGTACAGCAAGATATGTAGTGATCGCCGTTTGCATTCGGCGGCCATGGTCCTCCCGCCAGTGGGAAAACCAACGGGCATCGTGATAGTGCTCGTACAAGGTCATGAAGAGCGCATAGTCATCCAGCCAGTAGCGTTCCGAATCGCAGAACAACCTGAAACCGTAGTTCTTATCCGTATGGTCCAGCCTTTCCAAGAATCGCAAGGCGGCTCGTTTCACCAGCGGAAGCTTCCATGCCAGTACAGCTTCATAGTCGACACGATCGACTGGAAACGGAGGAGGGCAAGCAATGTCGGTTTCAGCCAGCAATCCCGATTGGACCAATGACCGCACATCGATGAACAGTTCATTCCCTGCAAAGGTGGATCGGCTTGCATACGGACTGTTCCCATAGCCTGTGGGACCAAGCGGAAGGATTTGCCAATGGTCGAATCCACTGGAAGCGAGCTTGTCCGCAAAGGCATAGGCTTCGGCACCCAGATCACCGATTCCAAAAGGATTGGGAAGCGAACTGATATGGAGGAGAACACCGCTGTGACGAGGTGATTTTGTCCTCATGGTGTTTCCTTGGGGGCTCCCAGGGACTCTCGCTGTACAAGATGGTAGGGGATACACAGATGCTTTTCCGCTGAATAGGTTCCCTTGATCATACTGAATAGCATTTCCGCCGCTTGACGACCCTTTTCCGAGGCAGGTTGGTCTACGGTGGTCAATGCTGGGATAATGTATGAGGCTTCCTGGATATTGTCGAATCCGACCACTGAGATATCCCGGGGAATCCGCAAGCCACGGTCTGCGAATTCGAGTATGCATCCTATGGCAACGATATCGCTCATGGTGACCACGCACGTCGGGAGGTTTCGCGAACCGATAAGCAGTCGCGCGATCTGCCTGCCTTCTTCGATAGTGCATTCGCAGGTATGGGTGTCGATACCCGGGCACGAAAAGTCCAAGCCGTAGGGTCCCATAGCCGCAAGGTAACCCTCGAGACGTTTGTTCTGGATGCTGTCGGTGGTATGCTTTTCATATGAAACCTTCGACAAGCCCACGATCGCGATCGATCGGTGTCCGGCTGCGAGAACCAGATCCATGATATCGAATGCGGCTTGCCTGTCGTCGATGTTCACCGAAGGCATATCGGCGGAGGGTATGCCATCGATTGTGACAAATGGAAACTTGCGTTTGCGTATGGATTCGACAATTTCCATTTCAACACCCATGCCTTGGGTGATCAAACCGTCCACAGCCGCACTTCTCACGGCATCCACCACACTCTCGTTCAGGGGGGGGATCAAGGTCAATGTGTTGCCATTTTGTTGGCAAACGGAACCGATCCCTTCCACCACCTGCATGATATACGGATTCTGGAAGGAGTAATGGATATCCTGAGGCAATAGGAATCCGATGCTCCCGTGACGCTGGAGGGAAAAGTTTCGCGCGAGCGGATCGGGATAATACCCGAGGTCCTCGGCTACTTTACGGATGGTCTGGCACGCCTTGACCGATATCCGCGAAGGGTCGTTGAAAGCGAAGGATACCGCCGTCTTCGAATACCCGGAGAGGCGGGCGATGTCGTTTATCGTAATCCGTTTCTTCTGTTCGTTTTTTTCATCCATTCCTTGAGTTCCTTGTCAACAGCAGTATTTCGTATGGCCCCAGAACAACTGGATCACCAGCGAGACGAACAGTCTTTCCCTGGGCAAGATCGGTCCAATCATCTTCCCGTAGCAATGGCGAAGAGGTCGTCTCCACCATCACGGTCTTTTGGAACTCGGTGAAATTCGCGAGCACCACCATCATCATGTCCTGTCCATAGACATCCCTGGGTTCGACCAACATGCAGATGGTCCCGGGATCATCGGTTCCGGCAATATTGAGCTTGTTCGCAGACCCCATCATGTCCTGACCTTTCCTGATCATTATGAACCTATGCAATTTCCTGAACACCTGTGATCCAGGAAGGCTCAAGTCCGAACGCTTGCTTGCCGCAGCCCAATCGAAGGATTGCCGGTGCAAAAAGCGGCTGTCCCGTGCCTTGTGCATGTCGTAGATATAGGAGTAATCGTTCAATTGACCGATTTCATCGCCACTATAGATCACGGGTATCCCATTCGCAGCCATGCAGAATCCATGTAGCAGGACAATCCGCTTCACCGCCAGTTCCTGCTGGTATTCGTCGCGCTCGTGCAACCCCTTTTCCAAACCACACAAGGATGCGCAGGTGCCACAATTGCGGGCATCCATGGTCTTGGGATCCGATTCGTACAATTCGCCGCGACTGAAACTGCCGGGAAACGCCCCAAGATAGAAGGAAATGAGGAACCGCTTGTGGAGGAACGGATCGAACCCGAGGGACCGGGCCACTTCTTCGTTGAATCCCCATCCTATGTCATCGTGGCAACGGGCATAGTTGACCCAACACGCCCCCGACGGGATATTGTCGGGTATGCCTTGTATAAGCGCTGCGAGCATCCGCGTATCCCGTGTGGCCAAGCTGTTCCAGAGGTCGACCATGAACGTCACATTGTACAACAGGTGGCATTCGGGAGCCTTTTCGGTACCGAAATAGGGGGCAACCTCCTGGGGCGCCATGACAACCTCACCTTTGATTATGGCCCCAGGAGCCGCTATATCGAGGATGATGCGGAACATGCGCACCAGCGTATGCACCTGGGGAAGGTTGCGGCAGTTGGTGCCCCATTCCTTCCAGATATAGGGAATCGCATCGAAACGGAAAATATCGACTCCCCGGTTTGCCATGAGCAGCAACGCCGAAGCCATTTCGAAAAACACCTCGTGGTTGCTGTAGTCCAGGTCCCATTGAAAGTGGTTGAAGGTTGTCAGGACCCAACTTTCCATTTTTGCATTGTAGGTGAAATTCCCGGGAGCCAACACAGGAAACACTTCATTCACATGCTTTTCATAGGCATCGGGCATGGTACGGTCATCGAAAATAAAATACTTCGCCTTGCCTGCGGCATCCCCTTCCTTCGCTGCGATCGCCCACGCATGTTCATCGGAAGTATGGTTCAGGACGAAATCGAGACATACACTGATTCCACGGGCATGGCAAGCGCGGGTGAATTCATCGAATTCCCCGTTGGTGCCGAACCGGCTGTCGATCGATGTGAAGTCGCTCACCGCGTATCCCCCGTCGTTCAACGAGGTGGGCATATCGAATACCGGCATGATGTGCAGGTAGGTCACCCCCAGTTCAGCCAGGTAGTCGAGCCGTGCGGGCATACTCGCGAAGGTACCGGAAAAGTTATCCACATACAGCATCATGCCGATCATAGAGGAATTCTGGTACCAGAGGGGATCGTCGAGACGTGCATCGTCCAGGTCGACCATGTTGTCCGGACGTGCCGACCATCTGAGACGCAACATATCCTCAAGCCGCTTGTATCCCTTCTCTCCGTACAAGGAACGGTACAGGGAATGCAGCTCCGGACCGAATGCAAGCATACGATCGAGAAATTCCTTTTTCTGCGTACTTTCAGCTTCCATGCGTCGCGACTCCGTTATGATTTGATTGCCCCATCGGTAATTCCCTGGACGATATATTTTTGCAGGAAAAGGAAGATAATGACAATAGGTATGATGGTAATCAACACCGCAGGGAAGATGAGTTCCCATGGATTGCCGAATTGTCCTGCCAGGATCCGGGCAAAATACAGTTCAAGCACGAGGGTTTTGGTCGTGGAATTTCCGATGACCAAGAATGGAAGCAGGTAGTCGTTCCAAATCCACATGGAATTCAATACGATCACGGTCACCGTGATGGACGAGAGCAGGGGGAGCACGATGGTGAAGAAGAGTTGGAAGATATTGCAGCCATCGATGATTCCGGCTTCCTCGATACCTTTGGGTACGCCTTTCACAAAGCCATGGTACAGGAACACCGACATGCTGAGTCCGAACCCTCCATACATGAACACCAGCCCCGTGACATTCTTCAGTCCCAGGGTATCGAAGAATTGGATAAGCGGATACATGATTGCCTGGAATGGAATGAGCATGGCGGCGACAAAAGCCATGAAGATGACTTGCGACCATCTCGTATGGTTGCGAACCAGTATCCATGCCCCTATAGAGGAAATGATCACGATCAGTCCAACGGAAACGAACGTGATCGAAAAGGTTATTCCCAACGAACGGAAAAAATGGATCTCCTGAGTCGCCTTGATTATATATTGGAAAGAGGCTGTTCGGGGAATGCCCAACGGATCGCGGATTATCTCGGCTTGATCCTTGAGGGAGTTTGTCACCAGGAACCAGAGGGGCGCAAGGGTATACAGCGCGATCAGGCCCAACACCACATACGTCGCCGCATATCCGATCCGTTTCTTCAGGAAATAATTCGTATCGGCCCGTAACGCAACACTTTCACGTGGTTTGACTGTCATGCTACAACTCCAATTCACGCTTTTTGGTTACGTACACCTGCGTGAGGGTGATTGATGCGACGAGGATAAAGAATATCACGGCTTGTGCCTGGGCCTTGCCATAGTCGGGTGGGGCGGTATCCTTGACCGTACGGAGTATCTGCATGGCCAGCAACCGGGTGTTGAATTCACCGTCGGTCAACGCAATGTTCTGGTCGAGCAGTTTGAACGAATTGGAGAGGGTGAGGAAGAACACGACGGTGAAGGACGGCATGAGCATGGGAACCGTTATCGAACGGAAAGTCCTCAACGGAGTGGCTCCGTCGATACTGGCAGCCTCGTAATAGTCGCGGGAAATATTATTCAACCCGGCGATGTAGATGATCATCATATACCCGCCGTATTGCCATGCGTTCAGGATCACCAGGGCGAACAGTGCTTTGGTCGAATCCTGGGTCATATACCGTAGGAACGGGATGTGCATGAGACCTTCGGGACTGAACAGTATGTCGGTGAATACGATTTGGAATATAAATTGCCAGATGAATCCCAGGGCCAAGCCTCCGAGCATGTTCGGGAGAAAAAATACTGTCCTGAAAAGGCCGGCACCCCGTCTTGCCCGTGTGACGAGCAAGGCGAGTCCCAGTCCAACGAAGTTCACGACGACCACAGCGACAAGAGTGTACTGGACGGTGTACACAAGGGCCCGGATGAAACGTTCGTCGGCGAAAGCGTTCGCATAGTTGTCGAACCCGACAAAGGATGCGAACAGGTTCGTTGCCCGGATCCCAGTTTCAGGATCGAAATAGTAGGTGCCTCTCCACGCGAGGAAGGAGTTCAGGACTCCTACGACAAACGGGAACAGTATGACGAATCCGAACAGCAATATCGATGGCAACAACAACGGCCAGAACCATTTCTTGTAGAAATCCATGATAGTTCGTCCCTCCTTGCCAGTTGAACCGTAGCCGGATGGGTTTCCGGCTACGGGATACAATCATGTGGGAACCAATGGTCTGAAAAGCGTTCAGATTGCTAGTTCAAATTCTGCCAGTTCTGTACTGCGTAGTCAACGATATCCTTGTAATCCTGTGCGGTCCAGTTGGATTTGGTGAGATACTGTTCCATGAGTCTCAATCCGACCACATCTCCGGACCATGTGGCTGGAGCGCCATGGTACGGGGCTGCGATGATGGTTCCGGCCTTGATGTAATCGAGGATAGAGTTCCCGAGGCTGTTGGGCAATGTGGTGGTCGCTGGATCGGCATTGTACGGAATGAAGTTGAACTCCTCGACAATATACTTCTTGCCGGTAGCACTCGTGTTCAACCAAACGAGGAAATCCATGGCCAGCTTTTGCTCGGCGGCTGGGACTTGGCTGTTGATCGCATAATAGTTGGGAACGAATACCGGAATGGAGCTGTTCAGTTTCGCAACCGTAAGACCAGCAACCTTGATGTCGGCACTCTCGAACGGCATCTTCACCGGAAGGAATTCCAGCCGTTCGGCTTGTGCGGCATTCACCCCAGCTATATTTCCATAGGCCCAGTTTCCTTGCTTGAAGAATACCGCCTTGTTGTCGGCGAATATCTGGACGGCTTGGTCATACCCGAAATTGGCCGAAGATACGAAGTCCTGACCACGGGTCGCCGCACCGCGCAATCCCGCCAGATACGAGGTCTTCAGGTCGAGAGCCTTTGCGTAGGCGAGGAATGCTCCACGCAATTGCTCGACATCGGCATCGGTGGCATTCGCCGCCGCGTTGGGATTTGCGAACACGGCGTTGACTGCTACGTTGATGAAATGGTCTCCATATGTCCATTTCTCGGCACCCATGACAGCGAACACACCATTGAGATTCTTGGCGAGTCCAGTCTTGGCTGTAGCCAATACATAGGCTTTGCCATTGAGTTTGACTGTCGACTGTACGTTTCTCTTGATATAGGCATCGAGCGCCTTTACCAGTGCTTCCCATTCCGCATAGGTTGCGGCCTTGGCATCCGCGATGAAGGCATCGACCGAGGCCCCACCAAACAGGTCGGCGATCATCTGGCGATCGACTATGTACCCGTAGCCCTCGACATTGTAGGGGACTCCGAAGCTGGTCTTGCCATCGTTTGTCAGCCGTAGGGACGGCGAGATGTTGTTGGCAAGAGCCTTGAATGATGCATCCGTAATGGAGTTGAAGTCGACGACAAATCCACCCTGGTACCATTCGATGAGTTCCTTCACTCCTTGGATAGAGAAGATGGAAGGCTTGTTGCGGGAATTCATTTCAGCCCGTAGGGTCTCCATATGGTCTTGGCCACTCCCTATGGAGAAGGTTCGGACCCGGACACCGGTCTCCGCTTCATACGCCTTCGCCATCTCGGCGAATTGGGCGGCATTCTCTCCCTTCGAATTGTAGATGTACAGGTCGTATCCCTTGTCGGCTTCCGCTTGTGCACCGGCAAAGGCAGACAGGGAAACGGTGAGAAGGACGATTAGCAATACCACGATACGTTTTCTCATATGATTCTCCTTTAGAAATCATGTTCGGGGATTCCAACGGATCCCCAGCAAACGAATTGATGTATCGATGACTTGACGGACGTGAACAACTTTTCCATACTCATGGTAAACCGGTTTTCTAAACCGGTCAACAAAAATAGTATCTTTCTGTAAGACATGATATAAGGGAAACATATGGAAAATTGGAAAAAAAGTATCGTATCGGCAGTCGCGCCAGAATTCCTATCGCCGTTTCCCCCTGAGGCCGGTGCTCCGAGCACGGTGGCCTTGAACGTGTTGGCCGAGGCACCGGTCCACAAGATTGTCTGCCATGCGGTATTGGATGGCAAATCACGATATATTCCGATGCAACGGTATCGGGGAGAGATCTTCGACCGGTGGGAGGCGATCGTTGCGGCATCGCATGAACATGTCTGGAGATTTTCATTCCAGATACTTGCCGACGACGGGTGGTCCTTCGTCACGCGCAAGGGTGTGCAGGCTTTCCATCCCATCGAGGCCGATATGCATGTGGTGGATACCTCCTTGTGTCTGGACGACTGGGTTCCCTCCACGACCTTCTACCAGATATTTCCCGACAGGTTCAGAAAGGGCGACCCGTCCGTTGGGGTCCGGCCTGATGAATACACCTTCGACGGACATCCGGTCAGTGTGCTGCCGTTCGACCGGACACCTCCATCCTACGACGAAGGGCATTGCCTCGATTTCTACAACGGGGATCTTCAGGGGATTGTGGATGCGATACCGCATCTGAAGGAACTGGGAATAGGTGCTGTGTACGTGAATCCGATTTTCCGGGCATGTACGAACCACCGCTACGACTGCATCGACTTTTTCCATGTGGACGAGCACCTGGGTGGGGATGCCGCGTTGGTACACCTTGGTGAAGCGTTGCACGCCCAGGGAATCGCTTTGATGCTCGATATTTCGATCAACCACAGCGGTATCGGCCACAAGTGGTATGTGAAGGCGCTTTCGGATCCCGAATCGGATGAGGCTGCGTTCTACTATGCGAAACCCGACGGTACCTTTGTATATTGGGAGGACGTACACACCCTCCCGCAATTGAACTATGGGAATCGGAAATTACGGGAGACCATGTATCTGGGCGAGGATTCCGTTATCCTGAAATTCCTCAAACCTCCATTTTCCATCGATGCATGGCGTTTCGATGTCGGTGTGGATACCGGACGGCATGGCGCCGACCAGATGAGCCACGAAATTTGGCGGGAAGTAAGGCAATCGGTGAAGAGGGCGAATCCAAATGCCTACATCATCGGGGAAGCCTGGGAGGATGCCTCGGCCTATGTGCAGGGCGACCAGTGGGATTCGGCGATGAACTACTTCGGTAGTGGACGGTTGTTGCGCCGGTGGTATGGACAACAGGATACCTATCTCATGTCGAATTGGGGGCATTCCGATGAAAGCGGCAGGCCCCTTTCAGGCAATGAATTGGCGGATGCGATCTCGCAGCACCTGTATTCGATTCCCGACCAACTGGTTCCCCGGCAGTTCAATCTGATCGATTCGCACGATACCATGCGGTTGCATAATCACCGGAGCCTGTTCGATTGGGACCTGTATCGGGGAATTGTCATGATGTTGTACGTGCTGCCCGGAGTTCCCAGCATCTATTATGGGGATGAAGTCGGATTGTCCGGGACCATCGAAAGCAATGAGGGAGCACGGTACCCCATGCAATGGGACTCCGAGACATGGGATCAACGGTTCTTCGACCTGTACAAGCGCCTTGGCGAGTTGCGCAAGCAGGAGCCGTCGCTGGCCTATGGGAATTGGCGAACCGAATATGCCGATGAACAGACCGCGGTATTCTCGCGCACTTCCTACGGGAGCGGATTGCTGATGGTCTTGAATCGAGCAACAGGGAAAAAGGAATTGCGACTCGATCTTGGACACCTTGGCTTGCGCAAGGCGACCGATTGGGAACACGGCGTCGAGATCCCCGTGCGATCGAATACCATGGTACTGGAATTGGGGGCCAAGGAGAGCAAGCTCCTGCTGTATACTTCAACGTGTTGAAATTTATTGCATCCTACTGCATTATGGCCTCACGGAGGAGCCTATGGCCATGTATGTCACCGAACCATCAAGGACATTCAACGAATACCTGCTGATCCCAGGATATTCCTCGACGACTTGTATTCCCTCGGGAGTATCCCTACGGACGCCCCTGGTCAAGTTCGACAAGGGCGAGGAGCCTTCACTCACAGCGAACATTCCGTTGGTATCGGCGATCATGCAGGCCGTGAGCGATGACAAGTTGGCTGTCGCTCTTGCCAAGGAAGGGGGCATCTCCTTCATCTACAGTTCCCAAAGCATCGAAAACCAGGCGGCCATGGTCAAGCGGGTCAAGAACCATAAGGCCGGATTCGTTCCCAGCGATTCGAACATCAAGCCAGACCAGACGTTGGCGGAGTTGGTCGAAATACGTGACAGGACCGGCCACTCCACCATAGCCGTCACCGAGGATGGCAAACCGAACGGAAAACTGTTGGGAATAGTGACCAGCCGGGATTACCGGGAGCACCGGATGAGTGCCGATACGCTGGTCTCCACATTCATGACCCCACTTCAGCAATTGGTCTTTGGTCCGGACAGCTTGACCCTCTCCGAAGCCAACGACATGATTTGGGACCATAAGCTCAATACCTTGCCGATCATCGATTCCGAGGGCCGGTTGTGCTCCCTGGTGTTCAGGAAGGACTACGATACCCACAAGGAACATCCGCTTGAATTGCTCGATGCCGACAAACGCTACGTGGTCGGCGCAGGGATCAATACACGCGATTACGCCGAGCGGGTTCCCGCACTTATCGAAGCGGGAGCCGATATCCTCTGTATCGATTCCTCGGAAGGATTCTCCGAATGGCAGAGCCAAACGTTGGCCTATATCAAGAGTACCTACGGATCACAGGTCAAGGTGGGTGCGGGCAATGTTGTCGACGCGGAGGGATTCAGGTTCCTGGTCGCCCACGGCGCCGATTTCGTCAAGGTCGGTATCGGTGGAGGCTCCATCTGCATCACCCGGGAAACCAAGGGCATCGGTCGCGGACAAGCCTCGGCCTTGATCGAGGTAACACAGGAACGCGACACCTATTATGCCGAGACCGGTATCTATGTCCCGATCTGTTCCGATGGAGGCATCGTACACGACCACCATCTGACGTTGGCACTGGCCATGGGAGCCGATTTCATCATGCTCGGCAGGTATTTCGCCCGATTCGATGAAAGTCCATCGAACAAGGTGTTCATAAACGGAACCTATATGAAGGAATATTGGGGGGAAGGCTCGAATCGCGCCCGGAACTGGCAGCGGTACGACATGGGCGGATCGAAACAACTCTCGTTCGAGGAAGGTGTCGACTCCTATGTTCCCTATGCGGGTCCGCTGCGGGACAATGTGCAATTGTCATTGGCGAAGGTCAAGTCCACCATGTGCAACTGTGGTGCCATGGGCATCGCGGAACTGAAGGACAAGGCCAAACTCACCATAGTCTCCTCCACCAGCATTGTGGAAGGAGGAGCCCACGACGTCGTGCTGAAGGATGACCGGAACTTCTCGAACCGACAATGATTCAACGCAGGTTGAAGGCTTCGTGCAGTTCCTCGATGTCCGATTTTCCGATATGGACAACCTTTCCGACCGACTGTGAGAGGTAGAGGCTGGTTGCTGTCGCTTCGGCGACTTCAAGTCGGTCGAAGGCCTTGAGCAACGATTCTCCGGTAGTTATTATGCTGTCGTTCTCCACCAGGACCGCAGGAGTCCTTTCGGAGATCGCATCGGCGATCGCATCGACGTCCCGATAGATCGATTCGAACGGCAACTTCGCGATTTCACGCAACAGGATATAGCTCTCCGGTATCGTCCTCGGATCGAACACCGCGTCTGTAATGGCGAATGCCATGAGATGCAACGGGTGCGCGACCAGTATGGCGGTGATCCCGGGATGCTTTTGGTAAATCCGTTCATGGAGCAACACGGCCCGCGAGGGCGTCTTACCCCGTTCCTTCATACCATCCTTCACACGGACGATATCCTCGACCTGCACATAGGCCCGGTCCTTGTTGTACGGGGTTATGAGCATGGAGCCATCGGAGAGCTTCACCGAGTACGTACCGTTGGTGGCGTTGAACAGGCCTTGTGTATAGGAGCGTTGGATAAGTGTGACCATATCACGTCTGGCGGCAAGCTCTTCGGTGGTGTGCATGTTGAATTCGATTTCAGCCATGACCAGGTGATGCCGGGTCTCTGCGAGCGCCAATTGAGCCGGTTCGAGTTCACGGACCTTACCCATCCGTCTGGCAATGGTTTCCAACCGCGCGCTGGATTCCAGTGTTTCGAAGGTCATGAATGCCCGGAAGAGGCTTTCCCCTCCGATAACGACACCATGGTTTTCCAGCAGTACGATATCGGTCCCTTCGGCGAATTCGGCGGCTATCTTATCCCCAAGCTTCTTGCTTCCCGGCAAATCGTACGGTGCAAGACGTACTCCTTTGCAGGTGCGTCCGACAGAGGGGAACAGCGCCAGCGAAGGTAACTTGCGGACTATCGAGAAGGCCACCAAGGCGTTCGGATGCGCGTGGAGCACCGCATGCAGGTCGGGCCGTGCCCGGTATACGGCCAGATGGAACGGCAACTCCGAGGATGGCTTGTGTGCCCCGACCGTCGTGCCGTCCGGATTGACACGGATGATGTCCCCACGGGTAAGGGTGCCCTTGTCTATTCCGGCCGGAGTTATCCATACGATACCCGAATCATCCCGGATCGAAAGGTTGCCGCCACTGGTTGTGGTCATGCCCCGCCGGTAGATCCTGTCCATGATCATGACCAGTTGGTCGGCCGGGTGTTGGAGTGATATGTCCATACGTTCCTCCTGGAATTCGACGACAGTTTGATGGCCACTATGATAGCACAAAAAGGGAACTGCCGACACAAGAGGATGTTGACAAAGGTTTGTGTCCATGGTAGGTTCTCTCTCGTTACGCAAGGTAAACGGGGGGTTAGCTCAGTGGGAGAGCTCCTGCCTTACAAGCAGGCTGTCGTGGGTTCAAATCCCTCACCCCCCAAAAAATCATATGTCCAGGAGAGTGTCACCACACTCTCCCGTTTTTTTTACCCCCCTTCCTCCGCCCCTATCTGTTGACAGGAACCCCCCACTTTCCCATTATTAGGGACGTAGGGAAAAAGGGGAATTCGCATGCCAGACACTACGATAAAACGGATCGCTTCACCAATCTTGACAACCGGACGACTTGTCCTGAGGCCGTTTGTCATGGATGATGCCCAAGCGCTGTTCGCCTGGGCGTGTGATCCCGAGGTCACCAGGTATCTCCGCTTTCCGTCACACGAAGATATCGGCGATTCGAGGAAGGTCATCGAACGGTGGATGGCAGAGGCAACGAAACCTCCATTTTTCCATTGGGCGATCACTATCCGAACCACCAAAGAGGTGGTGGGTTCTATCGGAATCGATGTGCAAAGTCCCCATGACAACCGTGGTGAGGTAGGCTATTGTCTTGCCAGACATGTTTGGAACAAGGGATATGCGACCGAATCGTTGCAGGCCGTTCTTGACTTCGGACTACAGGTTGCGGGATTCCATAGGATCGAAGCCTGCCATTCCGTATTGAATCCAGCTTCGGGAAAAGTCATGCAGAAAGCCGGGATGCGTTTCGAGGCGGGACCATTGCACCATTATTACCGCTCCGATGCATTGGGATACCAGGACACCTTGATGTATACCGTCTTCAGCGACACTTTCTAGGATATGCAGCTTACCATGGGAAAGACGATAGTAGAGTCCTTCATCTGGTACTTTTTCCTCTATAGCATGTTGGGGTATGTGTGCGAAGTGCTGTACTGCTCCCTAGGTGCCCGCCGATTGGTGAATAGGGGATTTCTCCATGGTCCGTACATTCCCGTGTATGGATTCGGCGCTATCTTCTCGATCATGTTCTTGACCCCATTCAAGGACTTCATTCTGCTGGTGTTTCTTCTCGGGTTGTCCGTTTGTTCGGTCATCGAGTATGTGACCGGGCTGATCCTCGAATTGGGTTTCCACACGCGGTTGTGGGACTACAGCGGGCGAAGATTTTCGATTCGTGGAAGGATTTGCCTTTTAAATTCCGTCTTGTTCGGGTTCCTCGTGCTGGCCGTACTGTACTGGATCCAGCCAGCAGTGGAAAAATGGGTAGGAGGATTACCTGGACAGTTGCGGACAGTCGGTGCTTCCGGTATGCTTCTTACCATAGCGGTGGATACCACCGCCAGCATCTTCGGAATGGCGGCATTCACAGAAAAGTTGGCCCGTTTGAAACGGATGAGGGAATTGATGGAGTCCCGGCTTGTTGTCGTCGAACGACTGGAAGCCGAAATTGGACGGTTGCATGAGCAGTTGCGACGGGCAGGCTACAGGCTGCTTGACGCTTTCCCTGGAATGAGGTCATTGGATTTCGACTTGCAATTGGGTCAAGTGAGAAAAATCATCGAAGAACGACGTGCCAAGAGAAATCAGGGGCGGAAACATCGGAAAGGGGAGTAGGTAGTGGACAGGGACATGGCGGATCGCATAGCAGGTATACTCGATCGGATGCAACAAGCCATGCTGTCGTGTGGCAGGGTGGATACAGTCGAGCTCATGGCCGTATCGAAAACCCATCCGCTGGAAGCGGTTCTTGCAGCCGTCGATTGCGGACAGCTGCTGTTCGGTGAGAATAGGGTCCAGGAGATCCAAACGAAATTTCCGGAGACCAGGAGCGCCTACCAAGTACACCTGATAGGACACCTGCAGTCGAACAAGGTGCGCAAAGCCGTGGGATTGGTCGATGCGATAGATTCGGTGGATTCGCTGAAACTAATTCGGTTGATCAATACCGAGGCATTGAAACTCGAAAAACGGATTCCGATCCTGTTGGAATGGAACACATCCGGGGAAACGGCCAAATCGGGATTCACCGACGAGAGGGAATTCTTTGCCGTCCTCGATGAAGCACCACAACTGCAGGGAGTGGAGATCCGCGGACTCATGACGATCGGTCCCTTGACCGACAATGAGACGATGGTCCGCACGGCATTCGCCAAGTTGCGCAATCTCGCGAGAACCTGCTCCGAACGGTATCCCGCACTTTCGTTCGACACCTTGTCCATGGGGATGAGCCAGGATTTCCTCTGGGCAATCAAGGAAGGTTCCACCATGGTACGGATCGGCACCGCGATTTTCGGTGGGAGGGACTACCGGTGAAAAAGATTGTGGCAATCGTATTGCTGCTGGTCCTGTGCGCCTCTCCTCTGGTCGCCGATCATGTTCCCTATTCTCCTGACGAATTCCCCCAGTGGAGTATCAAGTTGCGAAGGGCCGAGACATTGATGTTCGGGGCACTCCCGATCACGCTGGGGGTGACCAGCCTTTCGTACGCGGCAGCCTTGTCCTTGGGTGCCTCTCCCTTTTACGACGATACCTTCAAGGACTCCATGGCGGTGATCGGCATAGCGGGCACCTTGGCACTTGTTGTCGCCATCGCCGACTACATCATAGGGGAGATGCAAGAATAATGGCTTCAATCACACATGAACTGAACGGAATTGTTCCACACGGTACGGTTCCCAGCCGGATAGATTCGTGGATTTCCCTGCAGTACGAGAGTTTTCCGCGCTCGGCCGCTTCGGATTCCAGGACGGTATTCACCATAGATGGCAAGGTCGTCAAGAAAAGCAAGATGGTGAAGGGTGGCAACACCATACGTGTGACATGGGTGGAGGATGTGTTCGACCATATTGTCGGCCAAGATATTCCATTGCAGATCCTCTATGAGGATTCCCACCTTCTGGTGATCGACAAGCCGCAGTCGCTGGTCGTGCATCCGGGAGCAGGAAATCCCGACAATACGGTGGTGAATGCCCTGGTGTACCGCTATGGCGACAATTTCTTTTCGACGACACATGCCTCCGAGGACGATGTGGAGGAAGACGACCCGGTGGGAACCGCCCAACCGCTACGTCCGGGAATCGTGCATCGGCTGGACAAGGATACCTCGGGAGTCATGGTGATTGCCCTCGATAGGGGAAGCCATTCACATGTGGCCGCACAGTTCAAGGAACGGACCACCGAAAAGTATTACATCGCGATTGTCTGCGGATACGTTCCCAAACGCAGGGGCCATATAGAGACGACTATCGTACGAGATCCGCGCGACAGGAAGAAATTCTGTGTAGGCAAGGAACAGGAGGGGAAGGTTGCGAAGACCGATTACCTGGTCCTTCGCCAGTTCCATAATTTCGCACTGGTGCGGTTGCGGCTGCTGACCGGAAGGACACACCAACTGCGTGTGCATATGAAGCATATCGGGTGTCCGATTTTGGGAGATCCGGTGTATGGGAAACCGAATGCACTTTTCCCCGATTCCTCGATGATGCTGCACGCGTTGTGTTTGGATATCGAACACCCTGTTATCGCCGAGAGGATGCGTTTCACGGCACCTATGCCGGACCGGTTCAAGGTCGTATTGCGTTCCCTATTGCAAAAACGCTAGGGTCGCCGTTTAGGTCATGATGCTCGGGTGGCTCAACTGGGCAAGATCGTCGATCGCCATGGCATCGATAAGTTCACGGTTGAACATCTTCTCGATCTTCAATGCGGAGATTGTCCCATGTCCCGGGAAAATGAGAAACCGTTCGTCCAATGTGAGCAGACGGTTCTTGATACCCTTCAACAGCAGGGCCTTCTCCAGGACTCCGGTGGTCGCCCCGACCCGGCCGGCATACAGGACATCGCCGGTGAACAGGGCATTCCCGATCTTATAGACGAAAGAATCGATCGTATGCCCGGGTACTTGGATGGCTTCGACGGTGATTCCAGACAAATCGAGGATCGCGCGGTCGCGAACCTCCTTGACCGGGGTCTCGTACATGCTGGGCGATCCGGCATACACGATCGGATCATATATCTTGACCAACGTGCCCAAGCCTGCCGTATGCGAAGGATGGCGATGCGTCAACAGTACATGGGCTATAGTGAAGCGATTGCTCTCGATCCGTTCGATGAGCTCCAGGTCGATATGCCCGGGATCGATGAGAATCGCATCCCCGCCATCCTCGGGACCGACCAGGTAGGTGTTCGAAAATTCATTCAAGGAGAAATGGAAGAATACTTTCATGGGTATCTACGAGAAACTCGCCTCCTCGAAATTTGAATATTTGAAGGAGACGTTCTGCCGGTCCGTATAGCGGAAATCGGCGTTTTTCAAATTGCAGTCGACAAACTGGACATTGACCAGATGCGACGAGCAGAAGTTTGAATAGTATAGGTCGGACGAACTGAAATCACAATCGCGTGCATCGATACCCATGAAATTCGTATGGATCAGCAATGTGTCCGTGAATGAACAGCCCATGATCTTGGAACCCGCCACCACCGAGTGTCGCGCATCGCTGCCGTCGAAATTGCAATTTTCGAACAGGCAAAAATCGAAGAAGCAGGCTTGGATCTTCGATTGTGAGAAATCGACATTCTCGAATACGCAACGGGCGAAGTCGCAGGTGGTCAGATGTACGTTCGAGAAATCGATATCCTTCAGCCTGACGTCGGTCATCACCACATCGCGGTGCCTGTGGGAATCGGAAAGGGATGCGATAAGCGATTGCAAGACCTGGTCGCTGTTCTCGGCATGTTGGAGGCACGTATACATGTCTTCCAACGCATAACGGCGACAACCTTCCACTGCACAGGGTACACATTTGAACATGCAATGAGCCTATCAAATGGAATGCCGCATGTAAAGACAATTGCTTGCACACTGAGGTGAATGTCGTTAGAGTGATACCATGGATGAACAGATCGGTATTGTTACGCGCGGTATAAACAACATTTATGCCGTTGTGTCCTTGGATGATGTATCTCGACTGGCAACTGCCAGAACCTATTCCTGCCGGATCAAGGGCAAGGTCCTGCAGGATGTCGACGATGTCTACAATCCTTTGGCTGTCGGGGACCAGGTCCTCTTCAACGTCCATCAAGGTGACGAGGGTATGATCCTCAAACGGTTGGAACGAAGGAACAGTTTCGAACGCTGGAATGCCAAACGGGGGACAAACCAGACGTTGGTGGCCAATATGGATCTTGCGATTTGCGTGACCTCCACCGACGATCCGCCATTCAGGCCCCGTTTCATTGATCGTGCAATCGTATGTGCCCACGACATGCCGCTCATGATCGTGTTGAACAAATGTGACCTCATGTTGACCGAAGAACAAAACGAGCGCTTCCAACTCTACGCCTCGCTTGGCTACGATACGTTTGCGATGTCGGCGTTCGACGGAAAGGGGATCGAAGCGTTGCATGCCTTGTTGCGCGGCAAGACGGTTGCCATGATCGGGCAATCCGGAGTCGGCAAATCCACATTGGTGAATGCCCTGCTCGGGGGGCCGGATGTGCAGAAGACCGGTGATATCTCCAACAAGTTCCATAGGGGGCGGCACACGACCAACCATGCCCTCATGTTGCCGGCCGATGGTTTCAATATCGTGGACACACCGGGAATGCGGGAATTGCTCATACCGCATGAAGATCCCCATCTTATCGCAGAAACTTTTCCTGAATTTAGAAAATATGCTGATAAATGCTCTTATCAGCCATGTCTACATGATCATGAGCCTGGCTGTGCCGTCAAGGAACAAGTTGAGGCAGGGTCGATCCATCCCGATCGGTATGAAAGCTATCTGAGAATGATCGCTTCGGTCGAAGACCGTCCGGAGAGTTGGGAGAGTGATCGCCGGTAAGGAACCGCTATGGATAAACGGACTATACAGGACTTGGGATTTCCCACAGTCTTGGAGGAATTGTGCAACATGTGCCTCTCCGAGGAGGGGCGGGAAACACTTCAGGATCTCGAATTCATCACCGATGTGGACAAGCTGGCCCAACGCCAGGATATTGTCGAGGATCTCATGGCCTTGGGTACCTATGGGAAAAGCGCTCCCGTATCTTTTCCATCGATCCGTGACAGCATCGTCGAATTGAAGATTCCCGGTGGCCGTCTCGACGGAGAACAGCTGTACAACCTGGCTTTGTATCTGGATGCCGCCAGGATTTTCACGGAATTCTGTAGAATGCAGAGAAAATTACCCGGTGAGGCACCGGGGGATGTGGTATGGAAACCGGCTATGGATTTGTTCACACCCTTCGATAGCGCCTTGTATACATTGTACAAGCATCTGGACGATACGCTCGAGGCTCCGGGAGTAGTGAAGTCTTCCCATCCCGCGATCGTGCGGTTGGTGAAGGAAGTGGAACGACGGCGAGCCGAACGGCAGACCTATAGTTTGGATTTCCTGAAGCGCCAGAACGATGCATCCATGAATATCCAACCGGTGTTCAGGGACGGCAGGGTAGTGCTCCCGGTGCGCAACGACCAACGTTCCGGCACCGAGGGTATTATCCACAGTTCGAGCAGTTCCGGTGCGACAGTCTTCATGGAACCGTACAAGTTGGTCGAACTCAACAACCAGGTTGTTATGGCGCAGCAGCAGATACAGATGGAAATAGCCCGAATCCTCGCCCAGTTGTCCCAGGAAGTCAGGGACCAGTTGGCGGTGATTGAAGACCTTTCCACGCGGATCGGCTATGCCGATAGTCTGTATGCCAGGGCGCGGTACGCTTCGAAGCGAGCCTGTGTCCGTCCGATACCGAGCAAGGACGGTACGCTTTCGCTGATACAAGCGCGGCATCCGTTGCTCAAGGACAAGGCGGTACCGATCTCCATCGATCTGGATCCGAGTATCAAGGCTGTGGTGATCAGTGGGCCGAATGCCGGTGGAAAGACCGTAACCATAAAAACCGTGGGGCTGTTTGCCCTCATGCACCAATACTTCTATTTCGTTCCTGCCGCAGAAGGTACGGTCATGCCCATATTCCATGCCGTGTATACCGATATTGGGGACGAACAGTCGATAGAAGAGTCGCTTTCCACCTTCAGTGGCCATATGCGCAATATTGGGGAGGTCCTCCATGCGTGCGATTCCCATTCGTTGGTGATCTTCGATGAATTGGGAAGTGGTACGGATCCGGTCGAAGGATCCGCGTTGGCCCGGTCGATACTCGAATACTGTGTGCAGAAGGCGGCGCTCACCTTGGTTACGAGCCACCACAGTGTGTTGAAGCAATATGCCTATGCACATGAGAACCTGTTGAACGCATCCATGGAATTCAACGGGGAGACCCATGAACCGACATTCAGGATAATCAGCGGGTTGCCGGGCGAGAGCCATGCCCTGGACACAGCCAGACGCATGCATCTTCCGGAAATAGTTCTGGAACATGCAACCAAGTATATAGGTTCTGAACTGGTTGAGATTTCGACCATAATCCGGGGCCTGGAGGAAAAGCGAAGGGAAGCGGAGGCTCGTGAGGCGGCATTGGACGCCAGGACGAAAAAAATACAGGAACAGGTCAGGCATATGGATCTGCAACAACTCAAGCTGAAACAACAGGAGCAACTGCTGAGGAAAGAGCAGATCGGAGACCTGTCACGATTCATCTCGGAAAAGCGTAGCGAACTCGAGAATCTGGTCGCCGAATTGCGGGAAGGGGAAATCACCAGGGAAAAGACACTGAAGGTAAAGGATTTCATCGCTTCTATGGAAAGGCAACAGGCAGATAGCGAGCGGAAGGCACATGAAGTCGCACAAGCTGTCGAGGCGGAGACGTCACGTGGTGATTCTGAGAATATCACGTATTCGATAGGTATGGATGTCATCGCCGGACCGCACAAACGTGAAGGTCGTATAGTCAGGAAAGAAAAGAACGGGAAATGGATAGTTGCGATCGGACCGATGAAGTTCCCCTTGCATGAAAAGGATTTGCGTCCGGTTTCCTCCAAGGTGACAAAGGATAGGAAGAAAGTCTCGATTTCGTATGAGTCGCGTTCGGTGGCTCCTCGTCCTACAATAGATGTGCGTGGTATGACACTGGACCAGGCGATCGAGGTGGTGGTGATGCAGATCGAGGGGGCATTGGTCCACTCCGTCGGTAGTTTCTCGATCATCCATGGCATGGGGGATGGTATTCTCGCCAGGGGAATCCACGAATATCTCAGGACAGTTCCACAAGTGACCAACTACTATTTTGCCAGACCAGAGGATGGCGGGTATGGGAAGACCTACGTCGAGTTTTAGCTTTACAGACCGCCGGTGTCGATGATAGTCTTGAGACCCGTATCCCGCAATTGGCTGGAAAGGAGCACGAGAATGACAGATTACATGGATGGAACCGGTATCCAATACCATTTGCACATACAGAAGGGTGATGTCGGACGATACGTGATTCTGCCTGGGGATCCGAAAAGATGCGAGAAAATCGCCCGCTATTTCGACAATCCCCAATTTGTAGCCGATAGCAGGGAATATGTGACCTATACGGGATTTCTGGATGGGGAGAAGGTCAGTGTCACCAGTACGGGGATCGGAGGACCATCGGCATCGATTGCCATGGAGGAACTGTACCAATGTGGTGCCGATACGTTTATCCGCATGGGTACCTGTGGTGGGATTGCGTTGCCGGTGATGGGTGGCGATGTTGTGATTGCGACAGGAGCTATCCGAAACGAAGGCACCAGCCGGGAATATGCCCCGATCGAGTTCCCTGCGGTAGCCAACTTTGAGATTGTCAACGCGTTGGCATCGGCTGCTTCCCAACTTGGCAAGCGCCACCATATCGGTGTGGTGCAATGCAAGGATTCCTTCTATGGACAGCACGAGCCTTCCACCAAACCCGTTTCCTATGAACTGGAGCAGAAGTGGGAGGCGTGGAAACGTTTGGGGACCTTGGCCAGTGAGATGGAGTCTGCGGCTTTGTTCGTCGTTGCCAGCTATCTTGGAGTCCGTTGTGGCAGCGAGTTCCTAGTGGTGGGAAATCAGGAACGGGAGAAACTGGGCATGGAAAACCCGATCCTGCATGATACGGAAACGGCGATCGAGGTCGTTATTCAAGGAATACGTAACCTGATCGCCGCAGACAAACAAAAAGCAAAGGGCTGAGACTACCGATTACGCTTTGGCCAGACGCCTACCGAACTCCCGTGCCGACTCGCAACCATCGCCATCGGGATTCCAATTGTTCCGAAACGGTTCGTCCACCAAAGAGAATCCTGCCTTCTCCAGGTACTCGGCCATCTTCTTCGGAGCTTCCCCGGTCCATCCGTAACACCCGAATGTCGCCGCCTTTTTCCCTTTCATCTTCAATTCCCTCAAGAAATGGAGGAATCCGGCGATACTACCCAACATGTCGTTTCCGACTGTGGGTGATCCCGCAACGATCAGCTTGGACTTGAACACTTCGGTCATGACATCGTTCTTGTCTGTTTTGGCGATATTGTAGACTTTCACTATGGTAGTCGGATCGGCTTCAACGATTCCAGCGGCGATATTGTCCGCCAACGTCCTCGTTCCATCCCACATGGTGTCGTAGAAGATTGTGACTTGGTTCTCCTGATAGTTGTCGCACCAAGCGGCGTATTTTTCAACGATCTGCATGGGATTGTCGCGCCAGACGACCCCGTGGCTGGTGGCGATGATATCGATCGGCAATTTCAACGCTATGATCTCGGCCAACTTGCGTTTGAGGATTGGACTGAATGGTGTGAGGATATTGGCATAATACTTCAGTGCTTCGTAGTCCAGTACACATTGGTCGGCAAAATCGTTGAACAACGTACTGGTGGCATAATGCTGGCCGAAAGCGTCGTTGCTGAACAGGATGTTGTCTCCAGTCATGTATGTGGCCATACTGTCGGGCCAGTGCAACATGGTCATCTCGACAAACACCAGTTGCTTGCCATTGCCGATATCCAGTGAGTCGCCGGTCTTCACCGTGTGGAAATTCCATTTCTGGTGGTATTGTCCGGTAAGCGAGTCGACGGCTTTCGCGGTACAATAGATGGGGACATCGGGTATCAGTTCCATGAGCCTAGGCAATGATCCGCTGTGGTCGACTTCCCCATGGTTCACCACGATGGCATCGATGGAATTCAAATCGACTTCCTCAGCCAAATTCTTCACGAATATATCGGCATAGGGTTTCCATACCGTATCGATAAGAACGGTTTTCTCCTCTTTCACCAAATAGGAATTGTAGCTGGATCCTTTGTGTGTCGAGTAGTCGCTCCCGTGGAATTGGCGAAGTTCGGTATCGATTTGTCCGACCCAATACACATTGTTCTTGATTTTCTTATGCACGGCACATTTCCTCCATCGCTTGCATTATACTACATTTTACTTCTTTTTGACGTATGAAATCGCTGATTTGGGACAGATGTCCGTACAATCCTCACACTGGAGGCATTTCGCGGCATCGATTCTTGCTTTTCCTTCGTTTCCCGACAAGGTGACCGCACCTACCGGACAGACCTTCACACAGCGGTTGGTCCTAGCGCATGAACTCTCCTCGACGGTTCGTGAATAGCGGGCGAATCTTCCACCCAATCCCAGCAACAGACTGTAGGGACAGAGGCTGTTGTGCCATATGGATGCCTTCATGAAGAATGTTACGGCCACAGACAGCACGAAAAGGATAGGTAGTATCGGTATTTCCTTGCCCAAGACTCTCCTGCCAAGAGCCATGGTCGCAACGGTTGCGACAAGCATGACGTAGCGGAGATGGGGATTCACCAACCACCGTGGTAGGCGTTGGCGCTGCACGCCGAGTTTCCTGGATATCTTTTCAACCGGTCGCATGACGGTGTTCATCGGGCACGCATATCCACAATAGACACGTCCCAGGATTGGGGAAACCAGTACCCCGCCGATATATACCAGGAGCCATAGTTGGAACTGCCCAGTCGAAACAAGGAAGATGAACAGGGTCAGGAATACCAGTCGTGAAAGTGTATAGATATGTGTTCTTTTTATATTCTTCATGTGACACTCCTTGACATCATATGCCATCATACCGACAATCTGGTGCATAATGTGTCGCATCGGTAACACAATTGGAGGAAACATGAGGCCGATCGTATTGGATATCCCGACCATACGGGAAATTCCCCTGTTGTCCATGCTTCCGAACGAGGCGGTCGAACAAAGCCTTGCCAGACGGACCATGCGTTGCTACTCCTTTCACCGGAATGAACTCGTCCATCTTGAGGGAGATCCGTGTGATGCGGTGGATATGATCGCCCATGGGATACTGGCGGTCCAACAGATGGATGAAGAAGGCAATATGTTCTCGGTGGCATCTTTCGAGAAGAATTGTATTGTGGGTGGAAATATCGTGTTCTCTTCCAAACCGCTATACCCCCACACGATAGTCTGTGAGGGGGAGTGTAGGATTGTCCGTATAGATACCGACACTGTCTTCGATTTCTGCATCGCATACCCTGGATTCCTCAGGTTGTTCCTCAAGGCGGCAAGTGACAATACTTTGTTGGTGAATGAAAAACTCACCAATATCATGCATCGTTCACTTCGTCAAAGATTGGTGGCGTACTTGAAAGCTGAATCTGTCCGCCAGCATTCGGCATCAATACTGCTTCCAGTCACAAAAACACACTTGGCGCACATTATCGGTGTACAACGGACATCAATTTCGCGCGAACTCGCAAAAATGCAAAAGGAAGGTCTGTTGATGTGTGAAAAGAAGAAAATAACACTCGATCGGAGCATGTTCAATCGATACTGATATATCGAAAAAGCCCTGTTGATTTCTCCCTCCTAGGTTGTCATTTTCAGATTGAGCGTATATAGTGTCTCCATATTAACAAGGTGGGATTGCGCATGGAACTGCAAATTCAGGATTTGGTGGATTCTATCAAACGTGATGGAATAGCCGAGGCCGAGAAGAAGGCCGCTCAGATCGTTTCCGAGGCAAAACAGAAGGCCGACGAGTTGGTTCGCAATGGTGCGAAGGAAGCGGCGAAATTGGTCGAGGATGCGAAGAAAGAAGTGACTGTCATGCAACAGAGCGGGAAAGCCGCTATTGAACAGGCTGGTCGGGATGTTGTCCTTTCATTGAAGAAAAGCATCAATTCCCATTTCGATCGTCTTCTTGAAAAGACAGTTTCAAACACTTTGACTGGTGACGATTTGGTTAAGCTTATTGTCCAGGTAGTCGGAAGTGGTATGGCCAAAGCTGGAGAATCCGCGGTCGAACTGGGCACCTCCGACTTTGCCAAATTGGCAGATTCCCTGCGCAGCGAGCTTGCCGCTGAACTGAAGGCAGGTTTGGAAATTCGTCCTGTGCCCTCGGTGGCTGTCGGGTTCCGACTGTCTTCCAAGGACGGCTCCAGTTATTATGATTTCAGTGCCGAAGAAACCACCAGGATGCTGGCTCCTTTCCTCAATACATCTATTCAGGAAATGCTTCTTTCGGCTCCAGACGCCCGGTGAGGAGATCAACGTGGCGTCATATTATTATCTGACAGCATCTCTACCCATGCTCCGTTTCGAAATGACGCCACCGATGTCAAGTGCGCAATTCTTGGATGCGTGCCGGCAATCGTTGGGAGCCAACGACATGGAAATGGTGGAGACCCTCGTGTCGGGAGATATCGAAACGGTCGGCGGCGGTAACAATTGGCTGGCGCAATGGCGGGATTTCCTTGGGCAAGTGCGGGACACCTTGCACGGACAACGGGTTGCGAATATCGAAGGTAGCCATGAGGGCAATAAGAATCCTGTCGTACAGGATTATCATATAGTGGAGGTTGTCCGTACGGCGATGCAGGCGGATAATCCTCTCGAAGCCGAATTGATCCTTATGCGTCTCTACTGGCGTAAAGCCGACGAGTTGTCGCAATCCCATGTATTCGATGTGGATACATTGCTTACCTATGCGATTCAACTCGGCATATTGGAACGAAAGGCTTTGTTTACCCCGATGGAGGGAAACGCTGAATTCAAGCGGTTGTTCTCCAATTTGCAGTCGATTATCAAGAGCATATAAACGGAGTGTGGTGTTATGGCAAGAAATAGCGGACGAGTCACCGGTGTGAATGGAAATATGGTGACGGTTCAGTTCGACGGTGATGTCTCTCAGAACGAAGTGGGATATATCCTGCTTGGAGAGCAGAGGTTGAAATCGGAAGTCATTCGGATTTCTGGAAAAATCGCCTCGTTGCAGGTGTTCGAGATGACCGCGGGAATCAGTGTCGGAGAGAAGGTTGAATTCACCGGCTTGATGCTCAGCGTTGAACTTGGTCCCGGTTTGCTTACCCAGATCTATGACGGGTTGCAGAACCCATTGCCGGAATTGGCCGAACAGTGTGGCTTCTTCTTGCAACGCGGCGTGTATTTGCAGCCGATTCCGGACAAATCATGGGATTTCACTCCTGTGGCGAAAGTCGGTGACACGTTGTTCCCTGCCCAGACGATAGGTACGGTTCCAGAAGGAATCTTCACACACCGGATCATGGTTCCGTTCGATTTCGCCAATGTGGCTTGGACGGTCGATTCCATTCGACCGTCCGGAACCTATGGTGTCCGCGAGGAGATTGCTGTCCTGAAGGATCCGAAGGGAAACAAGAAAAGTGTTTCCATGGTGTTCACCTGGCCGATCAAACGTCCGATCACCAATTATGTCGAACGGTTGCGTCCGACAGAACCACTCGTTACACAAGTGCGGATCATCGATACCTTCCTTCCGGTCGCCAAAGGTGGGACCTACTGTATTCCCGGTCCTTTTGGTGCAGGAAAAACCGTTCTGCAACATATGACGAGCAGGAATGCGGATATCGATATCGTAATTATCGCAGCATGCGGCGAACGGGCTGGCGAAGTTGTGGAAACCTTGAAGGAATTTCCTGAGTTGATTGATCCAAGGACCGGAAAAACCCTGATGGAGCGGACAATCATTATCTGCAATACCAGTTCCATGCCGGTTGCGGCCCGTGAGGCTTCCGTCTATACCGCAGTGACCATAGCGGAGTACTACCGCCAGATGGGATTGCATATCCTTCTGTTGGCCGACTCTACCAGCCGTTGGGCCCAGGCGATGCGAGAAATGTCCGGTAGACTCGAGGAGATTCCCGGTGAAGAGGCTTTCCCTGCTTATCTGGAATCCGTCATCGCGAGTTTCTACGAACGCGCGGGTATCGTGAAGTTGGGTGACGGCAGCAAGGGCTCGGTCACCATTGGCGGTACGGTTAGTCCCGCCGGCGGTAACTTCGAGGAACCGGTCACACAAGCCACGTTGAAAGTTGTCGGTGCATTCCATGGCCTTTCCCGTGAGCGCTCGGATGCCAGAAAATACCCGGCGGTGCATCCGCTCGACAGCTGGTCCAAATACGCGAGTGTAATCGATGCCGACAAGGTGTCCTATGCCAGGAATATCCTGTTCTCAGGCAATGAAGTAAGCCAGATGATGAAGGTTGTCGGCGAAGAAGGAACGAGTCTCGGTGATTATGTCGTTTACCTCAAGAGTGAATTGATCGACAGCGTCTATCTTCAACAGAACTCCTTCGACCCTGTGGATTTCGCCGCCCCGATCGAACGGCAGGAATTGGTGTTCGATGTATTGTTCAAGGTCCTGGGTTCCGAGTTGCAGCTCGATGACAAGAAGGCCGCCCGTGCCTTTATCAACGAGATCAGGCAGAAATTCATTGACTGGAACAACACGGCACGGGATGACGAGCGGTTCGATATGTATTTGAGGGAAATCGAAGAATTGGTCGCCCAACGGTTTGTCAGCTATGAACGCCGGGCAGCCAAGATTCTCCAAGTTAAGTAGGTGGTGCGATATGCAGAAGGTATATACGAAAATTGAGTCTATTGCAGGAAACGTCATATCGGTGAAAGCCGAAGGGGTCCGTAACAGTGACCTCGCGATAGTGACGTCTTCGCACGGGGAATCGTTGGCAAACGTTATCAAACTCGAGGGTGAGACGGTTTCGTTGCAGGTATTCGCAGGTGCCAGGGGTATCTCTACGGGTGACCATGTACGATTTCTCGGCTATCCCATGCGCATATCGTACTCGGAGGACCTGTTGGGGAGAATCTTCAACGGTTCGGGAATTCCCCGTGACAACGGTCCTGAATTGACAGACAATCTTATTGAAATCGGTGGACCCGCGGTCAACCCGGCCAAACGTATCATTCCGCGGAATATGATCAGAACCGGTATCCCCATGATCGATGTCTTCAATACATTGGTGGAATCCCAGAAATTGCCGATCTTCTCGGTATCTGGCGAGCCATACAACGAGGTGTTGGCTCGTATTGCCATGCAGGCCGAGGTAGACCTCATCATACTCGGGGGTATGGGACTCAAATACGACGATTACCTCTATTTCAAGGAGACACTTGAGAAAAGTGGAGCCATGAGCCGGACGATCTTCTTCGTGCATACCGCGAGCGATCCGACTGTCGAGTGTCTTCTGGTACCCGATATCTCTCTTGCCGTAGCCGAGAAATTCGCGCTCGATGGCAAGAAGGTACTGGTCCTTCTCACTGACATGACCAACTTTGCCGATGCGATGAAGGAAATAGCGATCACCATGGAACAGGTTCCATCCAACCGTGGATATCCAGGGGATCTGTACAGTTCCTTGGCGGCCCGGTATGAGAAGGCGGTCGACTTCGAAGGCGCGGGATCGTTGACAATCCTTGCGGTCACGACCATGCCCGGCGACGACGTCACACACCCGGTTCCGGACAACACCGGATATATCACCGAAGGCCAGTACTACTTGAAAAATAGCCGTATCGAACCATTCGGATCATTGTCGCGCCTGAAGCAACAGGTCAACAAGGATACACGGGACGACCATCGCGCATTGATGGACGGCATGATCAAGCTCTACGCTTCGTACAAGGAGTCGCAGGAAAAGAAATCGATGGGATTCCAAATGTCCGAGTGGGATGACAAGTTGCTGCAATACGGCGATTTGTTCGAAACGAAGTTGATGGACCTGTCCGTCAATATTCCATTGGAGGAAGCACTTGATCTCGGGTGGGAAATCCTGGCCGACTGTTTCGAACCGAAGGAAACCGGAATCCGTTCGGAGTTGGTGCTCAAGCACTGGCCGAAATCGGCTTCGTGAGGAGTAGGACATGGCTGCCGTCAAATTGACGAAGAATGAACAGAAGAAGCAGAAGGATCAACTCAAGCAATTCCAACGCTATTTGCCCACTTTGCAACTGAAGAAACAACAGTTGCAGATGGTGATACGGCAGATTGAGCATGAGGTGAACCATCTTCGTTCATTGCAGAAGGAATTGGTCGCCCACTTGCAATCATGGGTTGCCGTTTTCCATGAGAACCAGACGTTCGAAACAACTTTGCAATTGGATCATGTGGTGGTGGTTGACAAGGTAATCAAGGCCAAGGGCAATATCGCAGGTGTACCTATTCCCGTGTTCAAGGAACTCACATTCCAACCCATAACCTATGATGTCGACAAGTATCCCCTCTGGGTCGATCGTGGTGTCGAATCGTTGCGCGAGATAGCGCGGTATGATGCCATGATCGCCACATTGGAGAAACAGATCGAGCTGTTGGGCCGGGAATTGCGGGTGACCAGCCAACGGGTCAATCTGTTTGAGAAGGTCAAGATTCCTGAAACCAAGGAAAACATCAGGAAGATCGGAATCTACTTGGGTGACCAGCAGACCGCAGCTGTTGTACGAGGCAAGATAGCCAAGAAAAAACTCTTGGTGAAAGCGTCCGGGGAGGGAGTGGCATGATTGTACCGATGAAAAAGGTTTCCCTCATCGTCCTGGCGTATGAAAAGCGAATGGCATTGAAAGCTTTGCGAAAAGCTGGAATCGTCCATATTGATGAAGTAGAAGTAAAGAACGAATCCTTGGAGGAATTGGAAAAAACCAAGACCGTCATGGAACAGGCATTGGCGAAACTCCAGGAACTACAGAATGCCCAACCCAAGAAGACCAAGAAAAACAACCGTGTCCAGGAACCCACAACCGTCGACGTCCAGGATTTTTCAGATACCCATGCACGTGTGTTGTGGTTGTTGGACCAACAGAAGGAACTTGAGGACCATAGGCAAAAGACAATCCTTGAACGCGACCGGCTCAAGGAGTGGGGCGACTTTTCTGTCGAAGACTTCGAGGAACTGCAGGACCACGATATTGCATTGACCATATACCGGGTGGGCAGGAAGGAGATCGCAAAGATTGGTTCCGACATCGATTACATCCGGCTTTCGGGTACCGGCAAGACAGCACTGATGGCAACCATCGGTTCCCCATTACCCGATACGGTCATTGCCCAACGGCTCGATATTCCACCCAAATCCCTCTCATATCTCGAACAATCGATCGCCTCCGATTCGGAGCGGTTGGGTTCGATAACCTCCGAACTGTTGGAACATACACCCTATATCCCGACTTATCGGGAACAGTTGGGGTTGCTTGAACAGGATATACGTTTCGAGACCGTGAACGCTTCGATGGGCGAAGACGATACCGTGGCGTGGCTCAGCGGGTATTTGCCGGCGACTTCGGTTGGGGCATTCAAGGAATTGGCTTCCAGTCACCATTGGGGGTATGTGCTCGATGATCCGAAAGAGGAGGACAATCCTCCCACGCAGGTGAAGAACAGCCGCTGGGTGTCGATCATCGGCCCTGTCTTCGATATCCTGGGGACCGTACCCGGTTATCGTGAATACGATATCAGCATGTGGTTCCTCATGTTCTTCTCCCTGTTCTTTGCCATGATAGTCGGCGATGGGGCTTATGGAATCATATTCCTGTTAGCTGGCCTGCTTATCCACCTGAAGATTCGGAAAGCGAACAATGCCGTGATACTGCTCTATGTATTGAGCATCGCCAGTATCGTATGGGGGGCCGTGACAGGAACCTGGTTTGGAAGCAAAGCCATATTGGAAGCGGTACCTTTCCTGCAGTCTTTGGTGATTCCCCAGATATCGAACTATCCCGAACTATTCGGTTTGGACGCCACTACGGCGCAAAATACCGTCATGCAATTCTGCTTCATTGTCGGAACTTTGCAGCTCAGCCTTGCGTGTGTAATGAATATCCATAGGAAAGTCGGTAAAAAGGATCTCAGCGCCGTCGCCGATATCGGTTGGCTGCTCATGATCGACGCCCTCTACTTCCTGGTACTCATGCTTGTCATAAGCGCGCAGGTCAACGTCACCATGGTTGGAACAGTAGTCGGTGTGGGTTTTGTACTGGTCGTGCTCTTCGGTGCCCAAGGACCCGGCATTCCGTTCGGCAAGGGGCTTGCGGGAGGAGCGGCAGGATTGTTCACCACGTTCCTCAATTCGATCAGCGCCTTTTCCAACATCATCAGCTATATCAGGCTGTTCGCTGTCGGTATGGCATCACTGGCAATAGCCCAAAGCTTCAACAGCATGGCCTCGGGTCTGCTTGAAGGATATGCGTTGCCTGCCGGAATCTTGATTCTGGTGATTGGCCATGGCCTCAATCTGATCATGGCGTTGTTGTCGGTCGTAGTGCACGGTGTGCGCCTCAATCTCTTGGAATTTTCCGGTCAACTTGGAATGGAGTGGACTGGGTTCACGTACGATCCGTTTAGGGAAACGGTTGAAACTTCATCACAGACGTTGTAGAAAGACAACGACAAGGAGCTTGGTATGAATATTGGTATGATCGGAATGGCTGCTGCTCTCGGAATTTCGGCATTGGGTTCCGCACTTGGAACTGGCGCGGCGTCTTTGGCTGCTGTAGGCGGGTGGAAAAAGTGCTATGCGAACGGCAAGCCGGCCCCATTCATCATGGTAGCATTCTCAGGCGCACCACTTACACAGACCATTTATGGATTTTTGTTGATGAACTTCATCAGCGCCGCCGCAGCCGCCGGGCAAGACGCGTTGATGTTGCTTGGTGCCGGAGTTTTTGGTGGGATGGCGATCGGCCTCTCTGCATGGATGCAGGGCAGGGCAGCTGCCGCAGCCTCCGATGCATTGGCAGAGACTGGAAAAGGAACCGCAAACTACTTCATCGTAATTGGTATTATCGAAACAGTAGCCCTATTCACGCTGGTCTTCCTGTTGCTGCTTTTGCAATAACCGGTCCAGCTCCATATTTCACAAGCCTCCCGTTCGGGGGGCTTGTTTCGTCTTTTCCTTTTTTCCCGAATCGTGTAAACTGATGTTCAGTAGAAAGGCGTATCAATGAACAGAAGAATAACAAAGGATATCCATGTAGGTACTGTGGGATTGGGTAGCAATCATCCGATCGCGATTCAAACCATGTGGTCGGAACCCATGCCGTCGAGAAACGATTCACAAGGATTCGATAGGCTGCTCACCGCATTGCGGACCTATGCCACCATGGGGTGTTCGCTTATCCGCTTCTCATACCCAGACTCCGAGGACAAGGACTCGTTCACCCGGATTTGCGCTGAATCTCCCATGCCGGTAGTCGCCGATATACATTTCGACTGGAAACTGGCAATGGAAGCGTTGGAATGTGGCGCACACAAGATACGGATAAATCCGGGAAATATCGGCGCCAAGTGGAAAGTAGAGGAAGTGGTACATGCGGCAGCCGACCGCGGAGCGGCGATCCGGATCGGACTCAATGGCGGCTCCTTGCCCCTCAAGCTTCGGGAAGGGGACCATGCGACCGGTATGGTGGATACCGCGTTGGAATACCTGCAGTGGTTCGAGTCCTGGAATTTCACCAATACTGTCATTTCCCTCAAGGATACGGATGTCGATGTCACCTATCGGGCCTATAGGGCCATCGCAACCCAAATGGATTACCCATTGCATCTGGGTGTGACCGAGGCAGGCGGTGTAATCAGCGCCGTGGCGCGAAGCACTTGGGTTCTCGGACGGCTTCTTGCCGATGGTATCGGTGATACCATGAGGATTTCGATTACGGACGACCGCGAACATGAGATTGCCGCGGCACGGGAAATCATGAGGACTGTGGGATTGGAGACAAGCGGAATCCGTGTGGTATCCTGTCCCCGTTGCGGAAGGGCTTCGTTCGATTCCCAGGCTTTCCTGAAAAAAGTTCAGCACCGATTGATGCAGATCGAGGCACCGTTGACTGTCGCCATCATGGGGTGCCAGGTAAACGGGCCCGGTGAGGCAGCACATGCCGATATCGCCATAACCGGAATAGGGAACAGGGTGTATTTGTACGAAAAGGGAATCCTGGTGCAAGAGGTGACAGCCGATTCGGCCGAGGACGTTCTGTTTGCCCGACTGGAGGAGCTTTCCCATGCACAATAACTTGATAATCAGGGGAGCCCGAGTCCACAATCTGAAGAATATCGATCTTGATCTCGAGAAGGATAAGCTCATAGTCATAAGTGGAATCAGTGGTTCTGGAAAATCCTCATTGGCCTTCGACACCATTTTTGCAGAAGGGCAGAGGCGGTATGTCGAGTCCCTGTCGGCATATGCGAGGCAGTTTCTCGGACGGATGGAAAAGCCGGATGTCGATTATATCGAAGGCCTTTCTCCAGCTATTGCGATCGAACAGAAGACCACACACAACAATCCACGGTCCATTGTCGGTACCATAACAGAAATATACGACTACTACCGGTTGCTTTGGGCTAGGATCGGCCAACCGTTCTGTCCCGAATGTGGTCGCGAGATCACCGAACAATCGATCGACCAGATTCTGGACACGGTCTATCGGTATCCACAGGAGAGCAGGTTGATGATCCTCGCACC